>Ga0070729_10000576_pt1 | contig 73792 bp, 62 predicted proteins | sample tdDd472_FD_66725 | JGI IMG/M metagenome (GOLD analysis project Ga0070729, IMG submission 66725) | Marine sediment microbial communities from the Atlantic coast under amendment with organic carbon and nitrate - tdDd47.2 | ecosystem: Environmental > Aquatic > Marine > Coastal > Sediment | place... | reverse complement strand
TGTCGGTCGGCAGCCCCGAACCGAACACGCCCGGACCCCAGCGCCCCATGTGGTCGGGCACCTCGTGCGAGTGCGTCGCCGTCATGATGAGCTCGTCGATGCCCCACGCCGGGTCGAGCCGGTCGCGGATCCGACGGATGTCGCTGTAGAACCAGCCCACCGAGTCGAGGGTGATGATCGCCACGCGGGTGTCGCCGCGCTCGATGACGCCGCCGCGGGCCCACATGTGGTCGTGGGCGAGGCGCGAGACGCAGCACTGCGTGCCTTCACAGTCGTCGGCCAGCCACTCGTCGAGGCAGAGCTGGGCGTTGCGGTTGTTGCCGAACCCGGCGATCCACGCGCCCTGCATGTACCCGTCGCCCTCGGTGCCGTCGGCGTCCGGGCCGGTGTACTCGCCGAACGACGGGCAGTCCGCGAACTCCTCGGTCGGCGGGCAGATCATGTCGATGCCGCAGTCGCAGAACGTGTCGGGCCGGGTGACGTCGCCGTCGAACTTGCGGGGGTTGCCCCACTCGTCGAAGTCGCTGCCGGATCCGGGGCGACCGAGCTCCCAGCCGGACGGGGTGATCACCCGTCGCGCGAACGCAGCGCGCATCGGACCCTCGTCGGACGCGCAGCCCTCGGAGCCCGGGCAGACCAGGGGCGCGTCGAGCTGCCACACGCAGGTGCCGTAGCCCTCGTCGTCGATCCGCTCGCAGCGCTCCTGCGTCTCGCAGTCGTCGTCCGACACGCAGAGGCGGTCGAACGGGCCAGCGCATCGGGCGCCGACCGCGCGCTCGTCGTCGTCGCAGTTCGGCGGCTCGAACGTGTCCTCTTCGACATCCGCCGCGTCGTCGCCGATGTCTTCGCCCGCGTCGTCGCCGGTGTCCTCGCCCGTGTCCGCAGCGGCGTCGTCGCCGGCGTCGGTCTCGGTCGCGTCTGCCGTGTCGGCGCCGGTGTCTTCGGTCACGTCGACCGCGGTGTCCGTCTCGGTCGACGGGGACGAGTTGTCGTCACTGCAGGCCGTGGCCAGTAGCGCCACGGATGCGGCGACCGTCCAGATACGAACGCGCATCGAAAACCTCTGGGGCAGGGCACGGACCGCGAAAGACGCCGGCGCAGGCACACGCCAATGGCGGGCGATCCGAGCAACCATTCAGACGGCCGGACGCTAGCACAGGGGCAGATCCCGAACAATATCGCACAGTCGTTCGATCTCGCCGCGGTGCGTCGAATGCCCCGATCGGCACGACGCGCCGCGTCGGGCAACTTCGGTTGACCCGCATCGGACTCCGTGATGCTGTCCCGAAACCGCGCGCGCCCACTCGCTCGGGCGCCGATCGAACTCTCCCTCTCGCGGACTCCGAGGTCGACGCGATGACCAGTAAGAAGAAGAAGGACGCCCCCGAAGCGACGATCGCCTCCACCGAGGAGCCGCGCGCCGTCGAGGTCACCGGCTCGAACGCGGTGCCCCCGGGCGCGCCGACCTCGGACGACGGGCTCGACTTCTTCGAGGTGCACATCCAGCAGCTCGGCGAAGCGATGGACACCGTCGACCCCGAGCCGTCGGTCCGTCTCGTCCTGAGCCAGCCCAAGAACGAGGTCAGCATCAACTTCCCCGTCCGCATGGACGACGGGTCGTGGCGCCTCTACACGGGCTATCGGATCCAGCACAACAACATCCGCGGGCCGTTCAAGGGCGGCATCCGCTACGCACCCCACGTCACCAGCGAAGAGGTCAAGGCGCTCGCCGCGCTGATGACCTACAAGTGCGCGCTCGCCGACGTGCCGTTCGGTGGCGCGAAGGGCGGCGTCCGGATCGACCCGCGCGCCCACAGCCAGGCCGAGCTCGAGCGCGTGACGCGCCGGTTCACCCACGACCTCGGCACGAACATCGGCCCCGACTACGACATCCCCGCGCCGGACATGGGCACGAATGCCCAGACGATGGTGTGGATGATGGACACGTACATGAACGGCATGTCGTCGCACCTGAAGAACTCGGTGCGCGGCGTCGTGACCGGCAAGTCGCTGCTCTCGGGCGGCTCGATCGGTCGTGAGAAGGCGACCGGTCAGGGCGTCATGTACACCATCGACGAGTGGGCCGAAGAGACGAACTTCAACCTCGACGGCTGCCGGTTCACCGTGCAGGGCTTCGGCAACGTCGGCTCGCACGCGGCGACGCTGATGTCGCAGGCTGGCGGCATCCTCGTCGGCGTGCAGGACCACACCGGCGCGATCGTCGAGCCGGGCGGCATCGATCCGCGCGACCTCAAGCGGTACGTGCGCGAGCACGGCGGCGTCGGCGGCTACGGGCGCGCTCAGGCCTGCACCCGCGACGACTTCTTCGCCGCGAAGTGCGACATCCTCATCCCCGCGGCGCTCGAGTTCCAGATCGGCAAGCACGAGGCGGAGCTCATCCAGGCGCGCATGATCGCCGAGGGCGCGAACGGCCCGACCACGCCGATGGGCGAGGCCATCCTGCGGGACCGCGGCGTGACCTTCCTGCCGGACATCCTCGCCAACTCGGGCGGCGTCATCGTGTCGTACTTCGAGTGGGTGCAGAACAAGCGGTCCGAGAGCTGGCAGCTTCGCGAGGTCGACTCGCGGCTGAAGTTCCGGATCCGCGAGGCCTACGGACGCGTTCGCGAGATGGCGACGCGCAAGAAGGTCTCGAACCGCACCGCTGCGCTGGCCGTGGCCATCGAGCGGCTTGGCGCCTCGTACGCCGAGCGCGGCATCTTCCCGTAAGCGGACGGGCGCCGGATCCGCGCTCGCGGACGAAGCGCCCGGCGCTGTCATCCCCCGAGCGCCAGGCCGGCGACGGTCGCGGGGATAAGCAGCGCCGCAGCAAGGCCGAACGCGCCGATCGCCCGACCCCGGGGGGTCGGCGCGTCGCCGATCAGGGGGGCCAGCGCCGGTGCGGCGACCGCCAGCGCCGGGGTGAGCGCGCGCTCGACGAGCAGCGCGTCGCCTCCAGCGCCGATCGCCAGCACGAAGCCCGTGCCGACGATCGCCGCGAACCAGACGGTCGGCAGGTCGCGACCACGCCGCAGGGCAGTCACCGCCAGCGCTGCGACACCGATCATCGCGCCCGTGGTCGCGAGCGCCCGCGCGGCGCCGGCGATCCCGTGCCCCCACCGCGTCGGGTCCGGGTCGAGCACGCCGGCCGGAGCCAGCGAGAGCGCGTCGAAGAGGATCCACGGCAGCACGACCGTCGGGAACCACAGCGACACGAACGAGCCGAGCGCGAGCACGCCGCGGCGTCGGCTCTCGCCCATGCCGATGAGCGCGCCGCACGCGAGCACCGCCATCGTGAGCCCCTCGACCCGGGTGACCGCGGCGAGGGCGAGCCACGCGCCGGTGTACATCGCGACCCGCGGATGCTCGTGCAGCGCGGTCCACGCGGCGGCGAGCACGGCGAGCGCGAGCAGCGGCGTCTCGAGCCCGGACGCCGCGTGCCGCGCGAGCACAGGCGACGCCGCGATGCAGGCGGCCGCGAGCGGGGCGACCCAATCGGGCGCCGGGGCGATGCGGCGCGCGACGGCCCACGCCGCCACGATGGCGCCCGCAAACGCCGTGGTGGCGAGCCCGACCGCGACCGTCGAGGCGGACGCACCCATGCGCACGGCCAGCGAGATGGCGACGGACCAGGCCGGCCCCACGCCGTCGCGCCCCCACGTGGTGGCGGTGAACGCCGTCGCGTCGCCGCGGGCCATGGCCACGGCATCGGTCAGGATCGACGCCGACGCGTCGGACCATGGCGGCGCGATCATCGCGTGTACCACACCCAGCGCGACGACCGCCGCCAGGGCGGCGAGCTCTCGGGGGCGGGGGGCGATGTTCGGCGGGTTCATCGGCGGCTCTCGCGGGGCTCCGAGCGTGCCAGCGGTGGGCTGCTGCGGCAAGAACGGGTCGTCGGCGCACCGCGTCGTGGTCGGCCGGTGGTTGCGCCGTTGGCCCGGTGGCGACTCTGGGGTTCGTCGGCGGGCCGACCGCCGTCTGGCCGACGGCGCGAAGGCGTGGCACGCTGCCGCCGATGCAGGACCCGACCCCCACCGTGCGCGTCGCCATCGACACCGGCGGCACCTTCACCGACGTCGTCGCCACCGACGGCGCGCGGGTCGTCGAGGTGAAGCTGCCTTCGACGCCCGACGACCCGTCTCGCGCCGTGGTCGACGGCATCGCTCGCGCGTGCGACGCCCTCGGCGCGCCGAGCGCGGACCACCTCGTGCACGGCACGACGGTCGCGACGAACGCGCTGCTCGAGGGCGCCGGCGCCGAGACGTGGTTCGTCACGAATGCCGGCTTCGAGGACCTGCTGACGATCGGACGCCAGCACCGCCCGTCGCTCTACGCGCTGCGCCCCGAGGCACCGCCGCTGCTGGTGCCGCCGGCGCGGTGTGTCGGCGTCGCCGTCCGCCGCGACGTCACGGGTGCCGTGGTCACCCCTCTCGACGCTGGCGCCCTCGCGACGCTCGACGCCGTGCTCGAACGCCTCGACGACGCCCCGCGCAGCTGGGCGATCGCGCTGCTGCACGCGTGGGTCGACGGCGCGGACGAGCAGGCGATCGCGGCTCGGATCCGCGCCCGTCGCCCGGCGGATCACGTGTCGCTGTCGAGCGAGATCCTGCCGGTGTTTCGCGAGGTCGAGCGCGCATCGACCACCGTGGCCAACGCGTTCGTCGGCCCGCTGATGGTCGACTACCTCGGTCGCCTCGCGTCGGCCGCGACACGGGTCGAGGTGATGGGCTCGTCCGGCGGGCGCCTCGGGCTCGATGTCGCCCGCGCCCAGCCGGTGCGGACGGCGCTGTCCGGGCCCGCCGGCGGTGTGGTCGCCGCGCTCGACATCGTCGACCGTCTCGGGCTCGACGGCGTTGTGTCGTTCGACATGGGCGGCACGTCGACCGACGTCGCGCTCTGCGCGGGCGCGCTGCCGCTCCGCTTCGGCTCGCAGGTCGGCGCGCACCCGATCCACGTGCCGATGCTCGACATTCACACCGTGGGCGCCGGCGGTGGCTCGATCGCGTGGATCGATGACGGTGGCGCCCTGCGGGTCGGGCCGCGGTCCGCCGGCGCCGATCCCGGGCCCGCGTGCTACGGCCGCGGCGTCGAGCCGACCGTGACGGACGCGAACGTCGTGCTCGGGCGGTTGCCCGCCGACACCCGCCTCGGCGGCCACCTCGCCCTCGAAGCCGAGCGCGCCCACACCGCCGTCGCCGGCCTGGGCGCGCGTCTCGGGCTGGACGCCGAGGCGACCGCGCGCGGGATCCTGGCAATCGCCGTCGAGACGATGGCCCGGGCGATCCGCCGCGTCAGCACCGAACGCGGCGTCGACCCGCGCGACCTGCCGCTGTGCACCTTCGGCGGCGCTGGCGGCCTGCACGCCTGCGCCCTGGCCGACGCCCTCGGCATGCCGTCGGTCGTGCTGCCCGCCCGCGCCGGCCTGCTCAGCGCCGTCGGCATGCTGCTCGGCGCGCCCGTCGCAGAGCGCTCGCGTACGGTGCTCGGCGGCGCCGACGCGGCGATCGAGGCGGTACGGCGGGCGCTCGTCGACGAAGCCGCGGCCAGCGTCGGTGCGGTCGATCGCGTCGAGACGCGCCTCGCTGCACGGTACGCCGGCCAGAGCTTCGAGCTCGACGTGCCGTTCGATGCGTCGGTCGCCGATGCCCGTGCCGCGTTCGTCGCCGCGCACGAGGCGCGCTTCGGCTACCAGCTCGACCGTGACGTCGAGCCGGTGACCGTACGTGTGCGGGCGACGGGGCCCGCGTCGCCCCCGCTGCCCGCGTCCGACGCCGCCGCCCGTTCGCCCGTCGACGGCCCGACGTCCCTCGTCGACCTCTCGTCGACCACGTGGGTCCCCGAAGGCTGGCGCGCCGAGCCGCTCGACGGCGGCGGATGGTGGCTGCGCAGGAGCCCGCGATGACCGCTGCGATCGACCTCGAGCTGTACCGTCACCGCTTCGCGGCCATCGCCGAAGAGATGGGCGAGGTGCTCACCCGCGCCGCGTTCTCGCCGAACATCAAGGAGCGTCGGGATCACTCCTGCGCGCTCTTCGACGAGCACGGCGACATGGTCGCGCAGGCGGCTCACATCCCCGTGCACCTCGGCGCCGCGCCCCTCTGCGTGAAGGCGGTGATCGAGTCCCTCGGCGTCGAGCCGGGCCGCACCGCGATCGTGAACGATCCCTTCGCCGGCGGCACGCATCTGCCCGACATCACCCTCGTGACCGCGGTAGACCTCGGCGACGGCGGGCCCGCGTGGTTCGTCGCCACCCGGGCGCATCACGCCGACGTCGGTGGCATCACCCCGGGCTCACTGCCTCCGTCGCGCACGATCGACGACGAGGGATGGAGGACCCCGCCGGTCTGGCTCGACGACGCGATCGTGGCCGATCTGCTCGCCACGTCACGGACCCCGGACGAGCGCCGCGGCGACCTCGCGGCCCAGCGCGCGGCGAATGCCCTCGGTGCCCGCCGCCTCGTCGAGCTCGTGGACCGCGGCGGCGCCCCGCTGATCCGGCAGATGGGCGCGGCGCTGCTCGCCTACACCGAACGCCGGATGGCTGCCGCGCTCGCCACCTGGCCCGCGGGCGCGGTCACGGTCGAGGATGATCTCGACGACGCCCGGGGTTCGGGCCCGCACATCCCGATCCGGCTGACGTTGACCCTCGACGGCGCAGGGCGCGCGACCTTCGATCTGCGCGCGTCCGGCGATCAGGTCGAGGGGCCGATGAACGCCGTCCGGGCGATCACCGACTCGGCGGTGTTCTATGTGCTGCACCTGCTGGCCGGCGCCGACGTCCCGGCGAACAGCGGCGTCATGCGCTGCGTCGACGTGCAGACGCGCCCGGGTTCGGTCGTGGACGCGGTGGCGCCGGCGGCCGTCGCGGCGGGCAACGTCGAGACGAGCCAGCGCCTCGTCGACGTCTTGCTGCAGGCGTTCGCAGCCGTGCAGCCGGACCGGATCCCCGCGTGCTCGTACGGATCGATGAACAACGTGCTCATCGGTTCGGTCGACGGCGCGGCGTCCCCCTGGGTTGTGTACGAGACCCACGGCGGGGGCCACGGCGCGGCGTCGGACGGTGCGGGCGCCTCGGCGATGCAGGCGCACATGACGAACACCTGGAACACTCCGATCGAGGCCCTCGAGCACGCGTGGCCCCTGCGCATCGAGCGCTACGCCGTGCGGCGGGGCAGCGGCGGGGCAGGGCACCATGCCGGCGGCGACGGGCTCGTGCGGGTCTGGCGGCTGCTGGAGCCCGCCGTCGTCACGATCATCGCCGAGCGGCGCAGGATCCCGCCGCCCGGGGCGGCCGGTGGCGAACCCGGCGCGACGGGGCAGCAGTGGATCGAACGCGACGGCGCGCGCGAGCCGCGGCCCGGAAAATTCAGCGAGCGCCTCGACGCGGGCACGGTCGTCGGGGTCGAGACGCCCGGGGGCGGCGGCTGGGGAACGCCGGTTGCGACCCCGAAGGGCGCGTGCTAGCGTCCCGCCGTCTCGCCGGCCTCCCGCGCGAGATTCAGATACTTCGGGTACCCGTTCATGCTCATCGATCTTCACGTTTACACCACGGCGAGCGGCGGCCGTTCGCTCGCTTCGGTCGTCCGCGACGCGAAGGCGTCCGATCTGGACGCCATCCTCGTCGCGGATCGCGGCGCCTCGGCCGAGACGGTCGCAGCCCTCGACGACGAAGGCCGCATCGACGGCCTGCCGGTGTTCATCGGGGTCGAGCTCGAGACGCGGGACGGCGACGTGGTCGTCGTGACCCCCGAGGTCGCGCCCTTTCTGTCGCGCGAGGAGTGGCGCGAGGTGACGGCGCTGGACCGCCCGACGCTGAAGGAGGTGCGCGCCGTCGTCGAGCCCCTCGGCGGCGTGGTCCTGCTCGCACACCCCTACGACCGTTCGCGTCGTTCGGCCCCTCGCGACCGCCTCTTCGCCCTGCAGGGCGTCAGCGGTGCCGAGGTCGGCAACAACGCGACGGAGGCCGTCGAGAACATGGTGGCCCTCGAGGCCCTGTCCGCCAGCGGCGTGCCCGCGTTCGGCGGTTCGGCCGCGAAGAAGTCCGGTGAGGGCAGCAGCTGGCTGACCCTCTTCGCGTCGTCGATCGGCTCGCAGGCCGAGCTCGTCGATGCGCTCAAGGACGGCAACTACTGGGCGCTCGAGACCCGCGCCGACGGCGCGCGTCCCCCGCAGCGCGAGTCCGGCGGTGGCCGTCGGGACCGTGGCGACCGTGGCGACCGTGGCGACCGTGGTGGTCGCCGCGGCGACGGTGGCGGCGGACGCGGTCGACGCCGCAGCGGCGGTGGTCGCCGCAACGACGGTTGATCCCCCCGGGAGCTCTTCCTACCTTCGCGATGCGCCCGATCCCCGGGCAGCGTCGGCGTCACGAGAGGCGTGGATGACGACGGAAGCAGGCACCGAGCACACCTCTGGGCTCGCGTTCTCGGCCGAGGCCGAAGCGAAGTTTCAGAAGGAGCTCACGAAGTACCCGAACAAGCGCGCAGCTCTGCTGCCGACGCTGTACATCGCTCAGGCGGAGTTCGGTCACCTCTCCGTCGAGGTGATGAACTACGTCGCCGAGCGCCTCGAGCTGCCGCCGTCCAAGGTGCTGCAGGTCGCGACGTTCTACACGATGTACCACAAGAAGCCGGCCGGTCGGCACCACATCGAGGTCTGTACGTCGGTGCCGTGCTGCATGATGGGCGGCTACAAGCTGGTGCGCTTCCTCGAGCACGAACTGGGGATCCAGCGCGGTGAAGTGACCGACGACGGTCGCTTCAGCCTCGCCGAAGCGGAGTGCCTCGCCGGATGCGGGCACGCGCCGCTGCTTCAGATCAACTCGATGTACTTCGAGAACCTCATGGGCCCCGACGGCGAAATCGACGCCGAAAAGGTCCGCCGCGTGCTCGAAGAGCATCGCTGAGACGAGGGCGCGGTTCGCCGCGACCCGGGAGCGACCCGATGGAGCTGATCCTCTCTGCCAACTGGACCGTCCCCAACGGCCACACCCTGCCGGTGTACGAGTCGAAGGGCGGCTTCGCAGCGCTGCCGAAGGCGCTGAAGATGGACCCCGAGACGATCGTCGACGAGGTCAAGAAGTCGAACCTCCGCGGTCGTGGCGGCGCCGGATTCCCGACGGGCATCAAGTGGGGGTTCCTGCCCCGCGAGTCCGACGTGCCGAAGTACCTCGTCATCAACGCCGACGAGGGCGAACCGGGCACGTTCAAGGACCGGTACATCATGGAGCTGGACCCCCACCGGCTCCTCGAGGGGTGCATCATCACCGCGTGGGCGCTCAACCTGCGCGCGACGTACATCTTCATCCGCGGCGAGATGCTTCTCGGCGCGTACCGCCTCGAGAAGGCGATCGAAGAGCTCTACGAGAAGGGGCTCCTCGGCAAGAACATCCTCGGCTCCGGGCTCGACCACGACATCTACGTGCACCGCGGCGCGGGCGCGTACATCTGTGGGGAAGAGACGGCGCTCATCGAGGCGCTCGAGGGCAAGGCGGGCCAGCCCCGGCTGAAGCCTCCCTTCCCGGCGGTCGTCGGTGCCTTCGGCTGCCCGACCGTCGTGAACAACGTCGAGACGATCGCCTGCGTGCCGACGATCATCGAGCGCGGCGGGGACTGGTTCGCCGAGGTCGGATCCGAGCGCAACGGCGGCCCGAAGCTCGTGCAGATCTCGGGCAAGGTGAAGAACCCCGGCACGTTCGAAGTGAAGAGCGGCATGTCGATGCGCGACTTCATCTTCTCGGACGAGTACGGCGGCGGCATGCTCGACGGCATGGAGCTGAAGGCGGTCGTGCCCGGCGGCTCGAGCTGCCCGGCGCTCACCGCCGACGAGCTCGACGTCGGCATGGATTTCGACCAGCTCAAGACGGTCGGCTCGATGTTCGGCACCGGCGGTCTCATCGTCATCGACGACAAGACCTGCCTCGTCCGGATGGCGGCGCGCACTGCGCACTTCTATCACCACGAGTCGTGCGGCCAGTGCACGCCGTGCCGCGAAGGCACCGGCTGGGTCGCGAAGATCCTCGACGAGATCGAAGCCGGCAACGGCCAGATGTCGGACCTCGAGCTGCTGCTGAACATCTGCGACAACGTCGAAGGCAACACGATCTGCCCCCTCGGCGACGCGATGGCGATGCCCGTGCGGGCGTACCTGCAGAAGTTCACGTCGGAGTTCGAGGAGCACATCACCGGCAAGGGGTGCCCGTACCCCGCGTGGTGACCCTCGGCGCCCTGCGCTGAGACCCGAACCGGTGACCCTCGGCGCCCTGCGCTGAGAGCCGAATGAGACGCGTCCGAAACGACCGGCGATCCCGCGACCTGCGGGGCGCCGGTCTTTCGCTGTAATTGCACGAAATAAAAGTGGAATCCCTGCGTTCTCGCGAGCCGGGGGAAAGCCTTGCCAGTCCGCCAGGCGTGCGATAGAGTCCGCCCGCCTCTCCCCGGCCCGGACACGCCTCAGAGCCGCATGAATGCTGCATCTGAGGGTGGTTTCGGGCGGCGCACCCCGCCCTCCTGGCGACCGCGTCGAACCGGGGCCACGGATCGGACGACGATGACGGCCGAACAGATCTTCTTCGTGATGTTCGCGTTGGGCGCCGTAGGCGGATGCCTCGGCGTTCTCGCGTCGAGAAACCCGGTGAACAGCGCGCTGTCGCTGGTCGTCGCGTTTTTCTTTCTCGCCGGGCACTACGTGCTTCTGCAGGCGCACTTCCTCGCGATCCTGCAGATCCTCGTCTACGCCGGCGCGATCATGGTCGTGTTCATCTTCGTGCTGATGCTCTTGAATCTGCACGACGACGAGCTGGGCAAAGCCCGGGTCAACGCGACGAAGGTGCTGTCGGTCTTCGTGACCGGAGTCCTCGCGACGGTGCTGGTCAGCGTCTCGCTGGACTTCCGTGACGGGGCCATGCAGCTCGGATGGCCCTCGGTCATCGATTCGGAGTTCGGCCAGATCCACCCCATCGGCATGGAGCTGATGACGACGTGGGTCCTGCCGTTCGAGCTGGTTTCGATCCTGCTGCTGGTCGGTATCGTCAGCGCAGTGGTCGTCGCCAAGAAGCGACTCTGAGGGGCGGGAGACGACGATGACGACGATTCCCCTGTCCTGGTATCTCACGCTCAGCGCGGTGCTGTTCACCATTGGCGCCATTGGCGTGGTGACGCGGCGCAACGCGATCGTGTTGTTCATGTGTATCGAGATCATGCTCAACGCGGTGAACCTGTCGTTCATCGCGTTCAGCCGCTTCCACCTCGACCACGGCGGGCATCTGTTCTCGCTGATGGTGATCGCGGTGGCTGCGGCCGAGGCCGGCATCGGGCTGGCGCTGATCGTCAACGTCTTCCGCCATCGTCGGACGGTGAACGTCGACGAGGTGAACCTGCTGCGCCAGTAGGCGGCGCGGGCTCGACGAGCACCCCGAGGAGGCGAGCGGGTCGATGGAAGAATACGGACTCATCGGATGGATTCCCCTGTTGCCGGCGCTTGGCGCGCTGTTCAACGGGATCCTCGGTTCGAAGCTGCCGAAGAAGCTCGTGGGCTTCGTCGCGCTGTCGATGGTGGCGACCTCGTTCGTCCTGTCGGTCATCGCGGTGACGAAGCTGATGGGGACCGGGGTCGAGCACCACGGTCACTACGAGTACACGCCGCTGCACTCCGTGTGGTGGACGTGGTTCGACGCAGGCACGCTCGGCAACGGCGCCCACTTCGCGGTGGACTTCGCCTTTGTCCTCGATCCGCTGTCGGCGGTGATGATCCTGATCATCACCGGTGTCGGCTCCCTCATCCACCTGTACTCGCTCGGGTACATGGAGGAGGACCCGGCGTTCTGGCGGTACTTCACGTACCTGAACCTCTTTGTCTTCGCGATGTTGTGCCTCGTGCTGGGCGACAACCTCGTGGTGCTCTTCCTCGGCTGGGAGGGGGTCGGCGTCGCGTCGTACCTGCTCATCGGCTTCTGGTACTCCGACGAGGACAAGGCGGCCGCCGGCAAGAAGGCGTTCATCACGAACCGCGTGGGTGACTTCGCGGTGCTGATCGGCCTGTTTCTGCTCTTCCACGTGGCCGGCTCGTTCGAGTTCGAGGCGCTGCGTCAGTGGGCGTCGCACATCAGCGAGGGCCAGCTGCTCGACGCCGACGGCGGCATGACCAGCTTCGCCTGGCTGCTGACCGGCATCTGCATCCTCTTCTTCATCGGCTGCACCGGTAAGTCGGCGCAGATCCCGCTCTACGTCTGGCTGCCGGACGCGATGGCGGGCCCGACCCCGGTCTCGGCCCTCATCCACGCGGCGACGATGGTCACCGCGGGCGTGTACCTCATCGCCCGGATGAGCTTCCTCTTCGCCTATGCCCCGTACGCGCTGGCGCTGGTCGCCATCGTCGGTGCGCTGACCGCGTTCTTCGCGGCGACGATCGGCATCACGCAGTTCGACATCAAGAAGGTGCTCGCGTACTCGACCGTCTCGCAGCTCGGCTACATGTTCCTGGCCGTCGGCTCGGGCTCGTTCTTCGCGGGCGTCTTCCACCTGATGACGCACGCGTTCTTCAAGGCGCTGCTCTTCCTCGGGTCCGGCTCGGTCATCCACGGGATGCACCACGAGCAGGACATCCGGAAGATGGGCGGCCTGAAGGAGTACATGCCGATCACCCGGTGGACCTTCCTGATCGGCTGCATCGCCATCGCCGGCGTCCCGATGTTCTCGGGCTTCTTCTCGAAGGACGAGATCCTCTGGTACGCGCTCTCGAACGAGCACGCCCTGGGCGGCCCGACGACCAGCGCGCTGTGGGGCTGGATGCTGTGGGGCCTCGGCGCCGCGACCGCCGGCATGACGGCGTTCTACATGTTCCGCCTGTACTTCCTCACCTTCGAGGGCGAGTGCCGCGCCGACGAGCACACGAAGGCGCACATCCACGAGTCGCCCTGGCAGATGACCGTGCCGCTCGTCGTCCTCGCGTTCCTCAGCGTGGTGGGCGGCTACTTCGGCGTGACCTACCTGCTCGGTGGTCCGTGGTTCGGCCTCGACCTGCACGGCTGGCTGCACCAGGTGATCGGCCACGGCGAGGCGCTCTACTCGAACCGCTTCGGTGGCTACACCGTCGCCTACGTGACGATGGCCATCGCCATCGCCATCGCGGCCGGCGGCATCTTCCTGGCGTACACCCTGTACGGGAAGCCGTCCGAGGTGCCCGGTCAGGTGCGCGAGCGCCTCGGCCTCGTCTACGACGCGGTCTACAACAAGTACTACGTGGACGAGATCTACGAGGCGACGCTGGGCCGCGGTCTGCGTGCCTTCGGCCACCTCTGCCACCGGTTCTTCGACGACTTCGTCATCGACCTGGTGCTCGTGGGTGGCTCCGCGTGGCTGATGCGACTGGTGGGCTCGGTGCTCCGCCAGCTGCAGAACGGCGACGTGCAGCGCTACGCCGCGTGGGTCGTGTTTGGCGCCGGCATCCTGTTCTACCTGATCGCCTTCTGACGTCGGCGAGACGACGAGGGAGCCCCTCGAGATGACCATCCCCTTCGACATCCCCTGGATCACCATCGCGGTGTTCCTGCCCATGGTGGGGGCCGCGCTGCTCGCGTTCGTGCCCGCCGCCCACGCGCAGGTCCACCGTCACATGTCGATGGTGTTCATGGGCCTGACGTTCCTCGCGTCCATCCCGCTGTTGACGGGCTTCGACGCGACCGAGGGCGGCTACCAGCTGACCGCGGCGATGGAGAACGTCTCCTGGATCCCGGCGCTCGGCGCCCGATACCACGTCGGCATCGACGGCATCAGCCTGTGGCTGTTCCTGCTGACGACCTTCCTCGGTCCGATCGTCGTCCTGTCCGGGTACCGCTACATCGAGACCCGGGTGAAGGAGTACCACATCGCGCTGCTCGTCCTGCAGACCGCGATGCTCGGCGCCTTCGTCTCGCTCGACCTGCTGCTCTTCTACATCTTCTGGGAGCTCATGCTCGTCCCGATGTACCTCCTCATCGGGGTCTGGGGCGGCAAGGAGCGCATCTACGCTGCGGTGAAGCTCTTCATCTACACGATGGTCGGCTCGCTGCTGATGCTCGCCGCCATCCTGTACCTGTACGCGAAGGGCGGGATGAGCTCGTTCTCGCTGCTCTACCTGACGGACGTCGCGCAGGCGCTGCCGTTCCAGGCCCAGTGCTGGGTCTTCGCCGCCTTCGCGGTCGCGTTCCTCATCAAGGTGCCGCTCTTCCCGTTCCACACCTGGCTGCCGGACGCGCACGTCCAGGCGCCGACGGCGGGCTCGGTCATCCTGGCGTCGATCCTGCTCAAGATGGGTACGTACGGCCTCATCCGGTACGCGATGCCGATGACGCCGGACGCGGTGATCTTCTTCGCGCCGTTCATCGGCGTGCTCTCGGTCATCGGCATCATCTACGGCGCGGCGATCGCGTTTGTGCAGACCGACATCAAGAAGCTCGTCGCCTACTCGTCCGTCAGCCACCTCGGCTTCGTGACGCTCGGCCTCTTCTCGATGTCCGAGCCGGCGATCACCGGCGCGCTCTTTCAGAACCTCGCGCACGGCGTCGCGACCGGCGGTCTCTTCCTCGGGATCGGCATCCTGTACGAGCGTCGGCACACCCGGGCGCTGTCCGAGTTCGGCGGCATCGCGAAGGTGATGCCCCTGTATGCGACGTTCTTCCTGATCATCTGCTTCGCGTCGGCCGGTGTGCCGGGCCTCGTCGGGTTCATCGGCGAGTTCCTCATCATCGTCGGCGCCGCGCAGTCCTACACGCTGAACTTCGGCGGGCTGTCGTTCTTCGGCGACATGACCTTCGGTCCGGACCGTCAGGCGGTGCTCTTCGCGGTGCTGGCTGCGTCGGGCGTCATCCTCGGCGCGCTGTACCTGCTGTACATGGTCCAGAAGATGCTCTTCGGGCCGCTCACCAACGAGAAGAACAAGGGGCTCAAGGACCTGTCCGGTCGTGAGATCGCGTACATGCTGCCCCTCGTCATCCTCTCGTTCGCGATGGGCCTGCGCCCGCAGCCGTTCATCGACCGGATGGACGCCTCGATCGATCGGTTCATCGCCGAGGTCGAGTCGAACGCCGTGACCTACGAGCCGGACGTGCGGAACGACGACCGTCGGTACCGCGACATGATGCAGTTCATGCTGCTCGAGGGCTCCGCGGAGCCGTGGTCGATTCAGGCGGAGCACGCCGACGACCACGGGGACCACGGCGATGCGCACGGTGACGACCACGGGGACGACCACGGCGACGAGCACGGCTCGGACGACCATGGCGACGACCACGGGGACGATCACGGCGACGACCATGGCGACGAGCACGGCTCGGACGACCATGGGCACGACGACCACGAAGGTCACGACCACTGACCCCGCGCCGCGCTCGCGCGCGGAGGACCTGCTGCCATGCAACCATTCGTCACCGGCCTCGATGTCGTCAGCTCGCTCCCACTGATCGTGGTGTGCGCGTTCGGCATCTTCGCGCTGCTGCTCGAGGTGTTTCAGCGGCCGTCGTTCTCGCGGCAGTACATCGCGTACGTCGCTGCGTTCGGCTTCCTGCTCGCTGGTGTCACCGCGCTGGGTGTCGGCCGCCTCGACGGGGTGGCCGCGTTCTCGGGGATGAGCCACCTCGACGGCTACACGTCCGTCATGACGGCGATCTTCTGCCTCGGCGGCGGCCTGACCGCGCTCGTTGCGCCGAACTACCTCGAAGAGCAGGGCCTCGACCGGGGTGAGTTCTACGGCCTGCTGCTGCTCTCGGTCGGCGGCATGATCGCCATGGCGACCGCCGGCGATCTGGTCACGTTCTTCATCGGTCTCGAGATCATGTCGATCGCGGTCTACGCGCTGACGGCGTTCCTGCGCTCGTCGGCCCGTTCGGCCGAAGCCGGCATGAAGTACTTCTTCATCGGTGCGTTCGCGTCGGGTCTGCTGCTCTACGGCATCGCCATGATCTATGGCGCGACCGGCACGACGAACCTCGCCGAGATCCACGCGGTGCTGTCGCGGGTGACCGACACCCCGGCCGGCGTGAGCCTCGCGTCGCACGACGCCCTCATCGCGGCCGCCGGTGCGCGGGACGCGGCGATGCACCCGCTGACCCTCGACTTCGGCGTCGGTGCCCTCGACATCTCGCTCGTGCACGTCGGTGTGCTCTTCATCGCCGTTGCGTTCGCGGTGAAGGTCGCGGCGGCGCCGTTCCACATGTGGGCGCCGGACGCCTACACCGGCGCGCCGACCCCGGTGGTCGGGTTCATGGCGGCGACGGTGAAGGCCGCGAGCTTCGCGGCCCTCGTGCGGATCCTCGTGACGGGCTTCTTCGCCGACATCGTCCGCGTGGGCGACTACGGCTGGGTCGCGTTCTTCATGGTCGTCTCGTTCGTCTCGATCGTCTTTGGCAACACCGTTGCGATCGTGCAGACGAACGTGAAGCGGATGCTCGCGTACTCGTCCGTCGCGCACGCCGGCTACATGCTGATCGGCGTGGCGGCGATGGGCTTCGGCGCCGGCAGCGTCGAGATGGGCTCGAGCATCGTGTTCTACGCGCTCGCCTACACCGTCGGAACCGTGGGTGCGTTCGGCGCCATCGCGTACGTCGGCCGCCGTGGCAGCGAGATTGAGACCTACGACGACCTGAACGGCCTCGGCTTCAAGTACCCCTGGCTGGGCGCGGCGCTCGCCGTGTTCATGCTGTCGAGCGCAGGCATCCCGCCGGCCGCCGGCTTCATGGCGAAGCTGCTGGTCTTCAAGGCGGCGATCAACGCGTCCGTCGTGGGCGCTGCGGCCGACGTGCCCGGCGCCGGGATGCTGATGACGCTGGCGGTGCTCGGCATCGTGACCTCGGTCGCGGGCGTGTACTACTACCTGAAGGTCATCGTGCACCTGTACATGAAGAAGCCGCGCCGCGAGATGGTCGAGCTGCCCAACGCGGGCGCGAAGTTCGCCATCATCCTCTGCGCGCTGGCGACCCTCTGGATCGGCATGTTCCCCGGCAAGTACGTGGACCACGCCGAGCGCGCGATGGACCAGATGGGCGCCCGCCCGGACGGCGTGTACGTGCAGCCGTCGACGATTGCGGATGACACCGCGCGTTGATCCGGTCGGTTGCGTCGCGGCATGTGTGCCGCAGGCCGCCCCCATCACCCCCGCGCGAGCACCACGACCCGGGTGGGGCCATCGCCGGTGCCGTCGAGCGTGAGGTCCGCGGCGTGTTCGACAACGCCGAAGCGGCGGACGAAGTCGGCGCGGGGGCCCATCTGCGCGAGGGTCACGCCGTCGTCGGCGCTGTGCACCGGGATCGCGATGCGGGGCTGCAGCGCGTCGACCCAGGCCGCGGCGCCGTCGGGCCCCAGTGTGAAGTAGCCACCGACGGGGACGATCAGGGCGTCGATGCGCTGGTCGGCGAAGGGTCCGAGCAGTGCGGGCCGCGGGCGCTCGCCGAGGTCGCCCATGTGGACGACCCGTACGGGGCCCACGTCGAGCGTCAGGACGTTCACCGTCCCGCCGCGCAGCCTACCCCCCAGTGGGTCATGGGCGGCCGTCAGCGCGCGTGTGACGAGCTCCTCGTCGCGATAGCCGGCGGCGACCGGGGTGGCCGAGGGCACCGCGTCGAACGCCGCGTGGTCCACGTGGTCGTGCGTGGCGAGGGCGAGGTCGAAGGTGTCCGGCAGCGGAGGCAGGGCGACCGCCCCGCTCAACGCGCCGGACGCATACGGATCCACCACCACGCGGCGACCTGACGGGAGCGTCAGGCTCACGCACGCGTGGCCGTGGAACCGGAGGGTGACGGTCACGGCGTGGCCGCGCCCGACCCCTCTTCGCCTTCGCCGGAGCCTTCACCCGAGGCCTCACCGGACCCGTCGGACGCGGCGTCGGTCTCGGGCTCGTCGTCCGCGTCCGGGCACGGGGGCGCCGGCGTGTGCGGGTCACAGTTCGCGCTGACGAGGACGAACTTGATGTTGCACTCGTGGGCGGTCTGCACGCTGGCCCGCTGCTCGGCGGGCAGGGCGTTGCGGAACGCCGACACGCGGGCGTGCTCCATGATGCCGAAGAAGCACCGGTCGCCGTTCTGCTCGATGAAGAACCGCCACTCGTCGTCGTCCCGGATCGGGATGACCTCGTTCTGCGTGTAGTACGTCTCGCCGCGCCAGTTCAGCTTGTAGCTGATGACGGACTCTTCGCAGTACCAGTCGGCCTTGATCGGGTGCGCGCCCGGGGGCGGCTCCACGTGGGTGCAGAGCGCGTAGTACCGCTCCCACAGCCCGGCCTGCGACCAGGTCGGCGAGATCATCGGCATGTACACGTTGAGCGCCCAGACGGCGAACACGAGCCCGTTCAGGAAGAGCACGCCGGCGCCCATCCAGACGACGCCGCGGATCTTGCGTACGGCCAGCAGGATCCACCCGAGGATGCCGACGCCGACGACCGCCCGCAGGGCCGGCAGCATCTGGTGATCCCAGGCCTCGTGGTCCCAGCGCCGGTCGTACCGGTACGTGAACATGTTCTTGAGGTGCTGCGGATCGGTCACGAGGTCGTACCCGACCATCAGCAGCAGCCCGAGCCCCGCCACCCACACCGGCCACAGCTGCTGCCACGACAGGCGGCGCTCGAGGATGTCGTCGAGCGTCAGCGCAGCGAGCAGCGCGAGCGCGGGCACGGCGGGGAAGATGTAGTGGTGGAACTTCGTGCTCGACAGCGTGAAGAGGCTGAACGCCACCGCGAACCAGATGAAGAGGAACATCCGGGCGCGATCTTCGTCGGACCGCTGGCTGCCGGCGTCGCCGTTGAAGGCCCGCGCCAGGATGGCCGGCACGAACGAGCCCCACGGGAACAGCCCGTACCCGAGCCACTTGATGAAGTGCTCGAACGAGCCGGTGTCGATCTGGTGGACGCCGGTCGCGAGCCGCTTGAAGTGGTCGTGGATGATGAACCGCTGCCACCACGCGCCGCCGACGCCACCGTGGCGGGCCATCACGGCGCCGTACCACGGGAACCCGACGAAGAGCGCGATCAGCACACCGCGGAAGAGCTCGACCCGCTTCAGCAGGCCCCACTCACGTGACGCGAGCAGGTACAGGAAGATGATCGCGCCGGGCAGGGCGAACCCGAGGATGCCCTTGGCCATCGTGGCGAGGCCGACGAAGGCATAGAAGAGCCACAGGTAGAGCTGCCCGCGGGTGCGCTGGCGGTTGTAGATGGCGGTCACGAAGAACACGGCCATCATCACGACGTACAGGCCCGCCTGGAACGGTCCGTACTGCGACAGCGCCTCGATGAACGCGACGGCGCCTTCGCCCTCGGCGTAGCGCCAGCGCATCTGGCCGACGACGATCGTGTGCAGCTGCGGCACGACCGCGGCGAGCACGGCGATCGTGAAGCCGATGAAGCTCGTGCGGTCGAGGGTCCGGTTCCGGTCTTTGCCGAACACGCCCATCATGAAGAAGCACAGCGCGACGGTCATCAGCCCGACGAAGGGCATGTCCGTCTGCGCCTGGCGGCCCAGCATGAAGTAGAACGGGCTGGTCAGCAGGGTGCCCGCCATCAGCAGGCCGACCCGTCGGTTGAAGACGCGGGATCCGAACAGGTACGCGGCGCCGACGCCGAGCATCGCGATGATCGCGACGCCGATGCGGATGCCGAACTCGTTGAAGCCGAACGTCTGCAGGCCGATGCCCATCATCCACAGCAGCAGGATGGGCTTCGAGAAGAAGTAGCTGCCCTCGGCGGCGCGTGCGGGGGATCGCCAGTGCGACCCCCACCACGGCGAGATCCAGTCGCCCCGTTCGAGCAGCTGGCGGCCGACTTCGCCGTAGTGGACCTCCCACGGATCCCAGAGCCCGAAGGCGCCGAGTCCGGGCAGAAACACGAGCGCCGCGACGATGATCACGGCGAACCGGACATGGACGTCCGCGAAGACCTCGGCGTCGAACCACGGCATCTTCGGCCGGGCTTCACCGCGAGGGCGCCAGGGGCCCGGCAGGCGGTCCGCCTCGTCCGTCGCGTGGGCGCCGGGGGTCTCGGGACCGCGTGCGGTCGTCTCGCCGGGGACGACGTCGGGCTCGGTGCTCATCGCGGGCAATCGTACGAGGGATGATGCGCCGGCGCAGCGCCCGGCAGGCGCCGCATCCTGGTGCACCCACGGGCGAGAATCAAGGAGTGTTCCGCGGGGTTGCGCCCTGCGGATCCCGGCGCCTGGCGGTGGTCAGCGGACCCGATGGGCGAGGGCCGTCGCGATGCTGTCGAGCGCCTGTCGCCAGGGCGACTCCGGCAGCGATTCCAGCGCGGCGCACGCGGCCTCGGCGTGCTCGAGCCCGACCGCGCGTGCGGCCTTCAACGCCCCGGTCGCCTCGAGGGCGCGGGGCACGAGCTCGGCGAGGTCGACGCCGTTGTTGCCTTCGGCGGCCGCGACGACGTGGGCGCGCAGGTCGGCGTCCCGGTCCATCGCGATGAGCACGGGCAGGGTGAGCTTGCCGTCGTTGACGTCGGTCAGCAGCTGCTTGCCGAACCCGTTCGCGTCACCGCTGAAGTCGAGGATGTCGTCGACGATCTGGAAGCAGAGGCCGAGGTGGTGGCCGTACGTGCCGAGGGACTCGACGACGGCTTCGTCCTCGCCGAGCCACGCGCCTGCGCGGCAGCACCAGCGAAAGAGCGACGCCGTCTTGCGATCGATCAGCGCGTCGTAGTCGTCGAGGGTCATCGTCGCGCGGCCGCGGTGGCCGAGCTGCAGGATCTCGCCCTCGACGAGGAGCCGCAGGGTGACGATCGCCTCGTCGAGCGGCTCTCGCCGCGGGGCGGAGCCGACGAGCTCCAGCGCGCGGGTCAGCGCGTAGTCGCCGCCGAGCACGCTCGCAGTGTTCGACCAGACGACCCGAGGCGTCGGCGACCCGCGGCGGACGTCGGCATCGTCGATCACGTCGTCGTGCAGCAGCGTCGACAGGTGCACGAGCTCGCCGGCGCTGGCCAGCGCGCGAGCGTGGGCGCCGGACTTGCCGACGATCCGCGCGCCGAGCAGCGTGAGGATCGGGCGGATCCGCTTGCCGCCGGCCTTCAGCAGGTGACGGCCGGTCTCGACGAGCGGGTAGATCGACTCACCGAGGTGGTCGGGCAGCTCGTTCTCGACGCGCTCGAGCTCGCCGCCGAGCAGCTCGCGCAACACGGACACCCACGCCTCGAACCGGGTCTCGGCGCCCTGTTCGGACGCACGGCGGAGCGTGTCGATGGTCTGGTCGGGCGTCATGGCGTGCCGGGCGACGGGGACCTGCGGGCGAACTATGAGATTCGCGCAGGGCCGCGCAAGGTGCGCCGCAACCGATTGTCGCGGCGTGTCCGCCGGGCTGCATGGCAGAACGGCGGCGAATGCGCAAGCCGGCATCTGCTACGATCCCCCTGCACCGGACCGCCCGGATGACGCATCCTATCGAGGCGCAACGCCCCGGATCCCCGTGACGACTCCCCCCGAACTCGACACCGACTGGCTCGTCGAACCCACCCCCGAAATGACGCGGTGGGCACGGCGGCTCGGTGGCCTGTTGCGGCCGGGATCGCTGGCCGGGATGCTGCTCGTCACGCCGATCGCCCACGTCGCGAACGGCAGCTTCGGGTTTCAGTCGTACCTGTACGACGTCTTTCACCGCTCGACCGTCGCCCGGATCGGCCACGCGCTGTGCATGCCGCTCATCGTCGCGGCCGCGTTCGGGCTGGTGTTCTCGTTCGCCACGCCGGTCGCGGTCGCGTGCGCCCTGGCCCTCGCCGGCTGGCACGCCCGGAGCGCGGCGCGCGCGGGCCTGCCCGGACTTGGCGCCGCCATGGTGGCCGTGGTTGCAGCGCTCGCGGCCGGCGGTGCGGTGTGGGCGTCGATCGACACGCCGTGGTGGGCGCACCCGGGGCTCCACGTGCTCGTGCTCGGGCTCGCTCAGACGCTCACCCACGCCGGCGAGGCCCACGTGCCGCCGCGGGTCAGCGGCGACACGCGGTGGGTGCCGACCCGTGCGTTCTTCGCCGCGCACCCCGTCCGGCACGGGCTGCGGTCGGCGGTGATGGTGGTCGCCGGGATGGCGAACGAGATCTGGGCGAGCTGGCGCCTGCTGCACCTCGTCGTGCTCGACGGGCTCTTTGCCCTCGGGTACCGACGAGACATCCGCGCCGCTCGCGAGGCTGTCGTCCGAGACGCGTGCGCGGACGACAACCCCGCGATCGACTTCATCGGTCGCGGGGGCGCCGCGGTGGGCCCCTGGTGAACGAAGACGCATCGATCGACGCGGTCGTCGCGCGGCTCGACGAGACGGAGTGGCGCCCGGGACGCACGGCACGAGGCGTCGAGGTCTCGTGGGGCCACCCGGCCGGGTCCGACGTCATCGGGTATCGCACGACGACGCGGCACGACGTGCCGGTCGAGACGGTCGCGCGCTTCTTCGGCGAGGGGATGCTCGAGGCGTTCGAGATCCTGAACCGGCACTTCGCGTTCGCCGAGACCCTGTCGGACACCCCGCGTGTCGTGCGCACGGGCTTCACGCTGCCGTGGCCCCTCGCGCCGCGGGAGTTCGTGCACGGCGTCGTCGAAGGGCGCGCGGGGGACGCCCACGTCGTCGCGTACGTGCCGTACGACGATCCGGCGCTGCCGCTGCACGCGCCCGGCTGGGTGCGGTGCCCCATCGAGCCCTCGGGCCAGCGCATCGTGCGCGACGCCGACGGGCGCACCCGCGTCGAACACCTGATGACCTATCGCCTCGGCGGCCGCATCTCGGTCGCCACGCAGAACCGGTGGTTTCACCGCGGGCACCTCGGCGCCTACGTCGACGAATGGGCGCGGCTCGGGGCCCACCTCGCCGCGGGGGGCTCGGCATGAGGCTGCCCGACGTTACGTCCCTCGACCCGGCGGCGACCCGCGCGCGTGCGCGGGCTCGGCTCGACGCGGCGATGGCGTGGGCCCCCGAGGTTGCCACCGACACGGTGCGCGTCGCCAGCGGCTGGCTCGACGGCGTGCCCCGCCGGGCGTGGGCCTCGCGGACGGCGATCGCCGCGCCGCCGGCGGACGTCGCGCGGTGGATGGCGAACGCGATGATCGAGCGGCTGCCGGACTGGAGCGACGAGTTCGTCGACGGCGAAGTGCTCGACGAGCGCCCGCCGGGCGACGCGACGTTTCGCCGGGTGGTGCGCGCGCGGTATCACACGCCGTGGCCGCTCGCCGACCGCGAGTATGTGTACTGGCTCGAACGCTTCGACGCGGACGGTGAGACGCTGATCACCTACCAGTCCGTGGTGCCGCATCGGCCCGCGTCGCCCGGCGCGGTGTACGCGACCCTGCATGCGACGGCGCACCGGGTGCGCCCGCACGAAGGCGGCACGCAGCTCGACCACGTCCTCGTCACCGACCTCGGCGGGCGCCTGCCCGGCTGGGCGGTCGATCACCTCTTTCGGGGCGGATTGCGCGCCGCGCACCTGCGCGACGCCCGCGCTCAGCAGCAGGCGTTCGCATGCGGTTGACCGAACGGCTCGCCGGCCCCGGGCTCGCGGCGCCGAACCGCGTGCTCGCGTTCGCGCTCGTTGCCGTCGTCGTGTGTGCCGCGCTGTCGGCGACCCTCGGCGTCGACAGCTCGCGCCTCACCATGGTCTCGGCGGACCACCCGCACCAGGCGGCGCAGATGCGCCACATCGAGCGGTTTGGCCCCGAAGACACCCTCGTCTTCGTCGTGCGCGGTGGCGACGCCCCGTCGCGGCGGCTCGTGGCGACGCGGCTCGCGCAGATCATCGCGGACGACCCGTCGCTGGACGCTCTGGCGCTCGCCCGGGTGACCCCCGAGGCCATGGCCGAGGTGCTATTGCTCGGCCCGCCGTCGCGCCCGCCGGACGGGATCGACGACCGCGGCTACCTCGGGTCCGAGGCCCTCGAGCAGCAGTACGTGCTGGTGTTCCCCGGCCTCGACACGATCTGGCAGACGTCGGACATCGAGCCCCTGATCACGCGGCTTCGAACGCTGCGGGACGAGGTGCTGGACGACCTCCCGGTCGGGTACATCGTGGACCCGACGTACACGCCGTCCGCGGAGCCCGGCGGCGACGAGGGGGGGCTCCCCGTCGTGCGGGCCCCGGTGACGGCGGACCTGACGGGCGCGCCGGCGCTCGAGGTGGACGAGGCGACGGCCATCTCGCGGGGCGTCGTCGTCACGTCGGTGGCGACGGTCACCGCGATCCTGCTCGTGCTGGCGTTCGGGTTTCGCCGCGGGCGCATCGTCGCGCTGACCCTCGTGCCCGTCGCGATCGGCGTCGTCGCCACGATGGCGGTGGCGCGGATGCTCTATGGCGAGCTGAACATGGTGACGTCGAGCTGCTCGTCGATCCTGCTGGGGCTCGGCATCGACTTCGGCGTCGTGCTGCTCGACCGGGTCGAAGAGGAGCGCGAAGCCGGCCACTCGCTCACCGACGCCATCCGTCGCACGTGGCGGCACACCGGCGCCGCCCTCGGCCTTGCCGCGACGACGTCGGCGCTGGCCTTTCTCACGACGGCGACCACCGAGTTCACCGCGTACGCGCGCCTTGGCGTGCTCGTCGCCCTCGGCCTCGCCCTGATGATGGTGGCGACGCTGGTCGTCATGCCCGCGCTGCTCGTCCGGTTCGACGGCGCCCGGTCGTCGGTCGCTCGCCGGGTACCGCGCGGGCTGCACCTCGGTGCCGCCTGGCCGCGCGCCACGATCGCGATCGCCGCGGTCGCGTTCGTCGCGTCCGTCGTCGCGATCCCGAACGCGTCGTTCAACCCCCGGTTCTGGGACTTCCTGCCGACGTCGTCGGAGTCGGCGCGCGGGCTGCACGCGATCGAGACCGATCCGATCGCGACGCCGCTGCGGGCGACGGTTGGCGTCGACGGGGTCGAAGAAGCCCGCGCGCTCGCCGAGACGCTGCGTGCGCTGCCCGAGGTCCGCGCGGTCGCCACGGGCACCGACGCGCTGCCCCCGCTCGACCTCGACGCCATCGAGGCGCGGCTCGTCGAGGCCCCGGGGCCCGACGCCGACCCGATGGTGGTGCGCTCGTGGGACACCGCCTCGGCGGTGGTGGCCCGCGGCCGGTATGCGCCGACCGACCTGCCGCCGGTGCTCGCCGCGCAGTTCGTGTCCAACGACGGCGAAGCGCTCGCGCTGCACGTCATCCCGGCGGGGGACGTGTGGGATCCGGCGGTGGCTGCCCGCTTCGCCGACGCCGTCACGGCGGTCGCCCCTCAGGCGACGGGCCTGCCGATGCACATCGAGACGCACCTGCGCTGGATCCGCGACGGCTTTCTGCGCGCCGCCGTGCTCGCGGCGCTCGTCGTGCTGCTCGCAGCGTGGTTCGCCTTTCGTTCGGTGCGCGACGCCGCGCTCGCGCTGGTGCCCCCGGCGTTCGCGTTCGTCGGCATGATCGGCGCGATGATCGGGCTCGGGCTGCGGTTCGACCCGGCGAATGTCGTGGCGCTGCCGCTGATCCTCGGCTTGAGCATCGACGCCGGGCTGCACATCGTGCACCGCGCCCGCGAGAGCGCCGCGAACCACGGCGTCGCGCGCGTCGAGGACGTGCTCGACGGGACGGGGCGGGCCGTGGGCCTCGCCCTCGTCACGACCGCGTGCGGGTTCGCCGGGCTCATGCTCGCGGACTACGGCGCGATGCAGAGCCTCGGCGGCGTCATGGTGCTCGGGCTCGGGATGGCCGCCGTCGGCGCGCTGATCGTGGTGCCGGCGATCCTGAAGGCGACCGGCCGGCTCACGGTGCGTCCACGTCCGTGAACCCGTCTGCGTCGACGCCGTCCTCTTCGGCGCGGCGTGCGCGACCGAACGTCCAGACGAAGAGGCGCACGAGGGGCAGCACCGCGAGCCAGAGGGTGGCGGCGATGCGGCTGGTGAGCAGCGGTACGTGCAGCCCGCCGCGGCGAATGCCGTAGTGCGCGCGTCCGACGATGTCGGTGACCGGCACCACCGTGCGGCCGAGTGCGCGGACGTCGCCCCGCGCGACGCAGCGTCCGTCCTCGAGCTCGCGGACGCGCTCGACGCGCAGGCGCCGCCGCCCGGCGATGACGACGACCTGACCGCGCCGCAGCGGGCGGTCGACCGGTCCGACGACGACCGCGTCGCCGTCGCGCAGCAGGGGCCGCATCCCCGCGCCCTTGTGGGTCATCACGATCGTCTCGCCGCTGCGCAGTCGGTTGCGCACGTCTTCGAGGTCTTCGTCACGCCCGGGGAACCAGTCTCGGAACTTCATGGAGGCCTCGTCAGACGATGGTGTCGAGGTCGAACGCGTGGGCGTCGAGCCCGGACGCACGCGCGGCGTCCGCGAGCGCATCGCCCGGCGCGGCGACGACCGCGGTGCACGGGCCGGCGCCGGGGCCCCAGCGGGTCGCGGCGGCCTCGAGCTCGGCGATCGTGAGCGCGCGGATGCGCTCGGGCAGCGTGGTGAGCGCCTCGACGGGTCGACCGAGCCACCGCTGGTTGATCGCCGCGCGCAGCCGCTGGCGGACCGTCTCGAGGCCGATCGCGTGGCTGCCGAGCAGTCGCTCACGGGCGGTCTCGACCTCGTCGGGGGTGAGGGCGCGGTCGACGAACGCCGCCCAGCACGCCGCGACCTCGTCGAATACCCGCCCGACCTCGGTGGCCTCGGGGCTGATCTCGAGGACCTGCAGGCTCGCTTCGCGCCCGCCGATCAGGTCGCTGATCACGTCGTACGAGAGGCCGGCTTCGGCGCGAATCCGCCGCACCAGCGGCGAGGTGAACCCGCCAGCGTACACCGCGTGATGCAGCGCGACCGCGGGCCACGCGTCGTCGTGCACGCCGGGGGCAGACCAGGCGATCGACATCCCGGCCTGCGGGTCGTCCATCTCGATCGTCGCCAGCGCACCGAACCGGGCGCTCGGCGTCTTCGGCGGCTCGACACCGCGGGCCGGCGAGAGGCTGCGCAGGGCGTCGTGCCAGCGCAGCGCGACCTCGGTGAGTCGCGTCGCGTCGTCGCCGGACACACCGATCCGCGCCTGCGCGCCGAAGAGGCGGGCTCGCGCGGCGCGCACGTCGTCGAGCTCGAGCTCGGCCCGCGTCGCCTGCGTGCCGTCGACCGGGCGGCCCCAGGCGCGGCCCGGCCACAGACAGGGCGCCAGCGCCTGACCCACCGCGCCGGACGGATCCTCGATGGCGCGTTCGGCGTCGTCGGCGAGCTCGTCGAGCACGGCGTCCCACTCGTCCTCGTCGTCCGCCGGGTCGCGCATCGCCTCGATGACGAGGTCGACCGCTTCGGGCAGGACGGCCTCGAGGCCGCGGACCTCGATCGACGAGGTGCCGCGCCCGGCGCGCAGGTGCACCGACGCCCCGAGCAGCTCGAGGGCGTCATAGAACGCGCGCCGGTCGTGGGATCCGGTGCCGCGGTCGAGCAGCTGCATCGCCAGCGACGAGGCGCCGGCGTGGTCGTCGCCCGCTGCCCCGTCGCCGAGGGTCAGCACCACGGTCGCGGCGCCGAACGCGGGGCCCGACGAGAGCACGAGCTCGTCGCCGTCGGCGAGGGGCTGCGTCGTCAAGTCGGCGGACGATGTCGGCGAGGGGGTCATGCGTCAGCCCCGGGGGCGGGCAGGGCGGTGCCCCGGTGCCACGGGCCGTCGAGCACGTCGCGCGCGGCGGCGCGGATCGCGTCGGTCGACACCGTCGCGAGCTCTTCGGTGAGGGCAAACGCCGAGGTCACGTCCCCGAACGCGGTGAAGCTCTCGGCCATCCAGTCGGCGCGCGAGCTCGTCGACGCGAGGTCGAACGCGTCGCGGGTCTCGACGCGTTGGCGCATGCGCGTCAGCTCGTCGGCGGCCGGGCCCTGCTCGGCGAGGCGGGTCACCTCGTCGCGGATCGCGTCGACCACGCGCGCGGGTTCGACGCCGGACCGCAGCGAGACGTGGACCTCCTGCAGGTTGGCGCCGCGGTGGTGGTACGTCGCGGTGTCGACCCAGGTCGCCGAGCGGTCGGTGTCGACGAGGCGCTGCACCAGGCGCGACGACTCGCCGCCGGCGAGCAGCTCGTCGAACGCGACTCGCGCAGCGAACCCGGCGTCTGCACGACCGACAGCGGGCCAGGCGATGACGATACGCGGCGCGCGCACGCCGTCCGAGATCGCGATCGACACGGGCTCGGTGGGCAGCGACCCGACGCCGGGGCGTTCGGGCGACGGCACGGTCTCGCGCGGGGCGATCTGCCCGAAGGTCGCTTCGATGGCCGCCCGTGCGGCGTCGACGTTGACGCAGCCGCACACGATCACGGCGGTGCGGGCGGGTGCGTACCGGCTCGCGTGCCAGGCGGTCACGTCGTCGCGCTCGATGGCGGCGATGTCCGCGCCCCAGCCGATCGTCGGCCACGCGTAGGGCGAGCCGTCGAGGGCGGCGGCCCACAGGCGCTCGCCGAGGACCTCTTCGGGGTTCGACTCGACGACCTGCCGCCGCTCGTTGGCGACGACGTCCCGTTCGGCGGCGAACACGGCGTCCTCGAGCGCGAGCCGCCCGAACCGGTCCGCTTCGAGCGCGAGCACCCGGTCGAGGGTCCCCGGCGGTGCGGTCGTGGTGTAGCCGGTGAAGTCGAGCCACGTGGACGCGTTGATCTCGACGCCCATGGCCTCCATCCGCTGGTCGAACTCCCCGTCGGGCACGTTCGGTGTGCCGCGAAACATGAGGTGTTCGAGCAGATGGGCCATGCCGGTTCGGCCTGCCGGATCATCGGCGGATCCGGCGCGGACGCGCACATGGGTCGAGACGACGCGGTCCCGCGGGTCGGCGAGCACCGCCCACGTCAGCCCGTTGTCGAGGACGCCGGTCCGGATCGCCGCCGCGGTGGCCGTTGCTACGGTCACTGCCGGTACACGTAGAGCACCTGGCTGCTCGACGCGCGGTCCTCGTCGCGCGCGATCACCGTGATGCGGTTCATGCCCCGGTTGAGGGCGACCTCGGACGTGATCGTCGCCGACGGCACCCCGAGGTGCTGGTAGTCGCGCTTCGTGCTGCGGATCGTCATGTCGTCGAGCTCGCTGGCGACGAAGAGGTAGTAGTCGAGCACCTCCTGGTCGTCCGTCACCACCCCCTCGAGGGTGAAGGTCTCGGCGTCGGTCACCCACGTGTCCGAGGTCAGCTCGACCACCGGCGGCTGGTACACGAGCCGCTCGCGGATGCTGCCGCCGGACGCCGCAGCACCCTCGCGGAACGCCACCGTCGCCTCGTCGATCCAGCCCTCACCTTCGTCCCAGCTCACGTGGTACCAGCCCTCGACGTAGCGATCGGCGGTGAGCACCGCGCCGGCATCGGCGTGGGCGATGGCCGGCGTCGTGTCGCTGGCGCCAGCGCGGATCTCGGCCTCGGACGTGATCTCGACCGCGCCGGACCGCACCTGCGGGTCCCCGGTCGCCGTCGAGATCGGCAGCTGCAGCTCTTCGCGCAGGAACTCGCGGAACACCGTGTCGTACACCTCGAGGTCGAGGGCGAGCACGCCGTCTTCGGGCGCCTCACGGACGGTGAAGTCGAAGTTCACCTCGAGACGCTCGCCGGGGCCAAGGGCCTCGAACTCCTCCCGACCGGTGTGCAGGAAGACCGCGCGCTCGGACTGGTTGCGCAGGATGACGATCGACTCGTCCGTGTCGCCGCGCCCGGTGTTCACCACCGTCACGCGCATCGTGATGTCTTCGCCGACCTGCGCCAGCCCGTCGCCGTTGCCGCCCTCGGCGTCGTCGAGGCGGTACGACAGGCCCCAGTGCGGGCGCTCGCGGCCGTCGATCAGCACGTGGCCCACGGTCTCGGCGCCGAGCGCGATGGTGTCGGCCCACGCCTGCACCTCGATGTCCTCGTACCGGGTCGGGTCCTCGATCGGGACCTCGACGTCGACCGTCCACGACCGGCTCTCGCCGGGCTCGAGGCGGCCGAACGGGAATTCGTGGTCGTGAAAGAGGTCGTACGCGCTCGTCGAGACCGCGCGCACCCGATGCAGCGGGCGGTCGCCGTCGTTCGTGGCGGTGACCGTCAGCGCGATGGACTCACCGGCCTCGAACCGGTTGTCCGGGCGATCGGTCGTGACCGCGAGGGTCACCGGCTGGATGACGTTCTCGCCGAGGGACCAGTCGACGTTGCGGTTGCGCAGGCGCTCCTGGATCGTGACCATCTGCTCGGACTGGGTCTCGTCGATCACGTCCTGGGCGACGCCGAGCATCTCGCTGCGCTCCCACGTCTCGCCGGCGCCGACGAGCAGCGCGCGGGCGAACTCGATCTCGAAGTCCATCTCGAACGCGTCGGGGTCGACGATCGCTTCGGGGTCGACCTCCTCGGGTTCGTAGTCGTACCGCACCACCGCGCTCGGGCGGTCGGACGTCGACGCCACGCGGTCGCTGGTCAGCGCACCGTCGAGGTCGCCTTCGCGGGCGATGGTCTCTGCCGGGTACAGGTTGATGATCTCGTCATTCACCGTCGCCGGGAAGAGCTGGATGTCGGGCACGATGCCGACGCCCTGGATCGAGACGTCGCCGGGGGTCAGGTACTGGGCAATCGTGAGCTTGAGCGCCGAGCCGTCCTGGAACTCGTAGAGCATCTGGACACTGCCCTTGCCGAAGGTCGTGTCGCCCACGACGATCGCCCGGTTGTGGTTCTTGAGCGCGCCGGCGACGATCTCGGACGCCGAGGCGGACCCGGGGTTCACGAGCACGACGATCGGATAGTTCGGCTGGGTGTTCGAGCTGTTCGCCGGGTTCTCTTCGCGCAGCCGGTCACCGACGCCGACCGTGGTCACGATCGTGCCCTCGTCGAGGAAGGTGTCCGAGATGCGGATCGCCTGTTGCAGCAGGCCGCCCGGGTTGTTGCGCATGTCGAGCACGAGCCCACGCAGCGAGCCCATCTCGGTCTCGAGCGCGTCCAGCGCGGTCATCATGTCGTCGTGGGTGTTGCCCTGGAAGTTCTGGATCCGGATGTACCCGATGCCGTCGCCGAGCGCCTGGCTGGTCACCGACTCGATGTTGATGACCTCGCGGGCGAGGGTGAACGAGTGCGGCTCGGACCAGCCGTCGCGCATCACCTCGACGGTGACCTCGGAGTCGACCGGGCCGCGCAGGCGCGACACGGCCTCGTCGAGGGGCATGTTCACCGTCGACTCGTCGTCGATCTTCACGATGCGGTCGCCGGCGCGGAACCCGGCGCGCCCGGCGGGCGTGTCGGCGATCGGTGAGATGACCGTGAGCTGCCCGTCGCGGATCGAGATGACGATGCCGAGGCCGCCGAAGCTGCCCCGGTTGTTCGTCTGCATCTCGGCGTTGATCTCGGGGGTCAGCAGCACGCTGTGCGGGTCGAGCGTGCTGAGCATGCCGTTGATCGCGGCGTACTCGACCTCCTGCAGGTCGATCTCGTTCGTGTCGACGTGGTCCTGCAGAAAGCGGAAGATCTCGCGCAGCTTGAACGACATCTCCCACAGGGACTCGATGTTCGTCAGCTCGAAGACCTGGGTCTCGGTGCCGACGCGGACTTCGACCTGCGTCGGCCCGCCGTCGAGGTCGGCGTCGAAGAGCGCGACGATCTCGGGCACCGAGTTCTGCACCCGGTCCAGCGAGTGCGCGAGCATCGCCAGCGGGTCGATGCGATCCGGCTCCACGTAGTTGTCCTTCATCTGAAGGAGCACGCGGTTCAGGATCGTGAGCGCCTGCAGGTCATAGACCTCGCCGTCCTCGGGTGCGCTGGCGAGGGCGCCGGGCGCGTGCGAGTCGAAGAGCACGCCGCGCTCGCTCAACCGAATGCTGAAGCCGAAGCCGACGAGCAGAGCCACGACGGCGACGGTGTATCGAATCCAGGCGGTGTTCCGCATCTATCCTCTGCAGGGCAGGAGTCCGGGGGCAACCGGACCGGTCGTTCGAACGTAACCGCCGGGGCGGGGCGCGGCAACGCGGCCCGTCGGCGGGCGAACGCCGGGGGTCACACCGGGTTCGCTACGTCGATGAACGTGACACGCACCCCAAACGTTTCGTGCAGGTGCTGTCCGAGGCGTTTCGGACCGAACCGCTCGGTCGCGTGATGGCCCGCGGCGACGAAGTTCCCACCGAGCTCTGCGGCCAGTCCCTGGGACTGCTCGCTCGGCTCGCCGGTCACGAAGAGATCGGCGCCGACCTGCAGCGCCTGCTCGAAGAATCCCGCGCCGCCGCCGGTTACGACGCCGATGCGGCGCACGGTGGTCGGCCCATGCAGAAAGGTCATCGGCGCCTGCCCGGTGGCTTCGGTGAGGCGCGCGATCACGGCGCCCCGGTCCGCCGGCTCGGGCAGCTCGCCGACCCAGCCGATCGGCGGGCGTCCGAAGGCCTCGACCGGCACCGCGCCCATCGCGTCCAGCACCCCGGCGTTGTTGCCGAGGGTGCCGTGGGCGTCGAGGGGCAGGTGGTAGCCGTAGAGCGCGATGCCCGCGCGGATCAGCGGCGCGATGCGGCGGTACCGCAGCCCGGTGATCGTGCGCGGGTCGTTGCGCCAGAAGAACCCGTGGTGGACGAGGATCGCGTCTGCGCCGGCGTCGATGGCGCGCTCGATCAGCGCGGCGTTCGCCGACACGCCGACGACGACGTGCTCGATCGGCCGATCGCCTTCGATCTGCAGACCGTTCGGCGCGTAGTCGTCGAACGACGGCGCATCGAGCAGCGTGTCGAGGTGGTCGGCGAGAGCGTGGCAGTCGAGGGTCATCGGTCGTCCGTCGCGGGGGAGAGCCAGTCGTCCGGGATGCCGGTCCGCTGATCCGGCGCGAGCAGCTGTTCGGCCAGCGGCGCCACGAGGGCGTCGGGGATCGCGCCGATCACCGCGATGGCCGGGTCGCCGTCCGTGAGGACCTCGACGTCCCAGAGGCCGGCGAGCTCCGGCACGCCCAGCTCGGTGATCGCCAGCGCGAGGGCCACCCGTACGATGGCCGAGAGGCGCTGCAGGTTCGCGCCGCGTCGGACCTCGAACACGACACGCACGTCGATCGATTCCCCGAGGCGCGCGGCGACGACGACGGACTCGATCTGTCGGACGGCCTCGACGAACTCCGCGTTCGAAATCAGCTCGTGGGCGAACTCGGCGTGCAGCGGGTCGACGTGAAAGCCGGCCTCGAAGTGCCCGGCGAACCGGCGGTCGCGCCACGGACCCGACGTGCGGCTCGCCTCGCGCGAGATCGCCAGCTCGACCGGCTCCCACGGCCCGGTGACGATGACGTTCGACCAGGGCAGCGAGATCGCCTGATCGCTGTCGGCGGGGCGCCATAGCATCCGCGACCCGATGGACGACGGTCGAAAGGGCCGGCCCGCGAAGTTCTCGCCAGAACGCAGTGTGTCGAGCACCGCGTCCCGATCCATCGGCGCGCGCACGATGCGCAGCTCGTTCGACAGGTCGAGGTCGGGCCAGACCAGCAGCACCTCGTCAGCTTCGGCGGCCGCCTGTTCGATCGGATCGTCGTGCTCGCCCGCGGGCCAGAAGTCACGCAGCCGCTCGTCGTCGCGGATGGCGGCCGCGTCGATGCGGACCCACGCCGTGGGGCGGGTGACGACGAAGTCGCCGAGGCTGCCCTCGAACGTCGGCCGCTCGGTGCCCGACCCCTCGGCGACCGGCGTCGGGGCCGGTCGAGACCGGCAACCAGCAAGGGCGGTCGCGAGGCAGAGGGCGGCGAGAATGAGGGGGCGGAGGCGCATGCGCTCGGGGGCGGCTCGGTGCGACAGGGTGGCGCCTTTGCGGGCCGGATTCAACCGCGCCGAAAGGGGGCCGTTTCTTGCGTCGGGCCGTGGCGCGACCTATCCCACATGTAGGCACAGTGAGTACACGCACCGAGCGCCCCATGACCCGTACGCCCCACGCCCCTCTTTTCGAGCATCTCGTCCGCCTGCGCGAGCTGGCTCCGGCGCCCGAAGCGCCGCGTCCGATGTTCGACACCGTGGGCGAAGCCGAGGTCGCGGCGGCGAACGAATCGCGCCGCACCGGGCGCCTGCACCTCGCGACGCCGGTCTGGCGCATCGATCACGACGCGCTCGAGGACTCCGAGCCGGTGGCCTGGTCGTTCTCGCGGTTCCCGGTCTGAACCACCACGCGGTCTCGGCCCGCGCGCTTCGCGGCGCGCAAGGCGCGGTCGGCGCGCGCCAGAGCGGCGGGGGTCGACGCCGTCGGGTCGACCGGCACGACACCGATGCTTGCACGTAGCCCGTCGGGCATGGCCGGGGTTCGTGTGTCGCGCACCGCATCGAGCAGCCGCTCCATCGCGGCGCGGGCCCCTTCGATGTCGGTGACGGGGAGCACGATCGCGAACTCCTCGCCGCCGAGGCGCGCGGCGCAGTCGGGCACGCGCAGGGCGGTCTGCAGGGTGTCGGCGAGGGCGACGAGGGCGTCGTCGCCGGCCATGTGCCCGGCGCGGTCGTTGAGCGCCTTGAAGTGATCCAGGTCGATGAGCCCGATGCAGAGCGGGATCCCGTACGCCGCCGCACGGGCGCGCTCGCGGTCCATGCGCTGCTCGAACGCGACGCGGTTCGGCAGACCGGTGAGCGGGTCGAGGCGCGCGAGGCGGTCGAGGCGCCCACGCAACACGACCTCGTCACGCCGCAGACGGACGAACCCCTCGCGGGCGACGAGGGCGACGACCGACGCGGACGTGAGCACGCCGCCGCGCATCAGCGCCGCGACGACCGACTCGCCCGGGCCGACCTGGGCGAGGGTGAATACGGTGTATCCGACGACGATCGACGCGAGCAGGGTCACCACCACCGCGCGGGACGTCGCGAGTGCGATCGAGCAGGACAGGACGACGAGGACCATGCCGGCGAAGAAGTTGGGGACCGGCAGGCCCATCTCGCGCTCGATGAGCAGGAGCGCGAGGGCGGCGGCGCCGACGAGCACGACGTGCGCTCCGGTCGCGACGTTGGCGGTGCGTGGCAGACGGGCGAGCATCGCGGCGGCGACGAGTCCGGCCGATGCGGACACGAGGCGAAGGGGCAGGACGCGTCGCAGCTCGAGCGTCCAGTCCGGGTGCGCGTACAGCGCGAAGTCCACGCCGGCGTACATGAGCACGACGATGCAGGCGGCGCGCATGAGCGCGGCGAGCAGGGCGAGCTGCAGCCGCACGGCGTCGTCGTGTGCAGCGGCCGCTTCTTCGTTGGTCGGGGTGAGCGGGCCGCGCACGGCGCTCGCCGCGTGGGCGCGCAGGGGCGTGGGATCCTTCGGCAGCGCCGTCGCGACGGTCGTCCGGTTGCCGCCGTCGGCCTTCGCCCCGTACATCGCGGCGTCCGCGGCCGCGACGAGCGCGTCGGCCCGCGCGGCGTCGCCCCGGGCCGTCGCCACCCCGACGGACACCGTCACCTGCAGGTCTTCGCCGTCCCACTGCACGTATTCGGCGGCGATCGCAGCGCGGGTCTCGTCGGCGAACCGCCGCACCAGCGCCGCGTCAGCGTCGGGCAGCACGACGACGAATTCCTCACCGCCGTAGCGCCCGACGGTCGAGCCGGGGCGCGCGAAGGCGTCGTGGGCGAGGACCTTCTCGAGGGTGCTCGCCACCACCTGCAGCATGCGGTCGCCGGCGAGGTAGCCGAGGCGCGTGTTGAAGCTCTTGAAGCCGTCGATGTCGAACACGAGCACGCCGATCTCGTGGTCGTACCGGCGGGCGCGCTCGGCCTCGACGTGCAGCCAGTCGACGAGCCCGCGCCGGTTGAGGACGCCGGTCAGCGCGTCTTCGTCGGCAAGGCGCGCCACGTCGGCGAGCGCGCTGTACCGACGCTCGAAGAGGGCCGTGTGAACACCGAGCACGGCGACGGAGATCGTCGCCGCAGCGGCGATGTCGGTCACGCGCAGCAGAAACTCGGGGTCCGTCGGGCTGGCTCCACCAAACGCCAGCTCGACGGCCGGCCAGATCAGCGCCATCAGCGCGATCGCGAGGCCACCCGCGCGCACCTTCATGGGGACGAGGAGCGCGAATCCGGCCATCAGGGCGATGATGCCGGTGTGCAGGTATCGCGCGTCCGGTGGCAGATCGAGCCCGAGCAATGCGATCGCGAACGCGGCGAAAATCGACGTGATGATCGTCTCGACCTGCAACGATCGTGGGGACGAGACGTGGTGCACCGGGCGCATCGCATAGAGAGCCCCGCCGATGCCGACGAACCAGACGAGGGCAGCGACCTTCGACCACGCGATGCCCGCGCCCCAGGTCGGCGAGAGGGCGCGCTGGGCGGCGAACGTGAGCAGCAGGGCGCTGATCAGCACGGCACCCACACGGTTGCCGCTGACGAGCGCGGCGCTCCGGCGCGTCTCGATCGCCTCGACCCCGGGTCGGCGGCGAGTCGATGGGGACGCAGCGGAGGCGACCATGAAGGGCCTGGGCAGAAGGGGCGGGAGTCCATACCATGCACCGGCAAACGATGCGACGCCACCGCCCGAGCCCGGATCCGACGTGATCGAACTTCGTCTGCATGGTGCACTCTGGCGCACGGTCGGGGCCGAACGGTCCCGTGAGTGGACCCGTGCGCTCGACGAGTTCAACGCGACGAACGGCGCGACAACGACGCTGGCGGACCGCGCGTGGCTCGAGCTCGTCGAGCCGCCAGACGGTCCGGTACAGGTGCGCCTGCACGACGAGGACCACGTCGAAGTCGGGCGCGTCGAGCTCGCCCGGGACGCGCTCGCCGAGCACCTCGACGAGTACGGCGCGGTGATCCGGCAGATGGTGCACGTCGACCGCGAGGCGCCCGTGCGGGGCTTCGAGGCGCTCGACTACGCCAAGCGCATCGTGCACGACGAAGCGGGCGCGTGGCTCGTCGAGGCGCTCGAGCCCCTCGCGCAGCTCGACCTCGCCGACGCGCGGCGGCTGTTCACGGTGCTCTTCCTGGTCGAGACCGACCTGCCCGAGCACCTCGTCCGGTACCACCGGATGCACTGAGTGTTGTCGGGGCGAGCGCGCCGTGGCGCCCGCGCCCGCACCCGTCGGTCAGCGCTCGGTGACGGTCAGCGTGTACGGACCGGGCTGAGCGTACGCGCCGACGAAGATGCGCCAGGTGCCCTGCGACCAGGCGCCGTCGATCGCCGGGTTGAACCGGTTGCGGTCGTCGTTGCAGCGTACCTCGCCGTCCGGCCCCTCGATGACGAGCGTCGTGTCGCTCGGCGCGTCCACGGACACGCTGAGCGAGGGGAAGCTCGCGTCGAGCACGAGGGTGTGCTGCGGCACGGCGGGGATCGAGCCGCGGCACGGGCCGGTCGGCGACGCGCCGCGCGGGGTGGCGTCCACGCCGCCGCCGCTGGTGCCGGTCGCGGTCATCGGGTCGGGCAGGAACCCGGGCGAGATCGACCGCCAGCCGTCGTCGACCGGGGGCGTCACCACCTCGGTCGTGGTGGTGCCGGTCGTGCCCGTGGTCGCGCCGGCGGGGCGGGGCGACGCCGAGATCTCGACGGTGGCCGCGGACGGCGCCGCGGCGTTGTAGGTACCGACGTAGATGCCGTACGTGCCGGGCTGCATCGGGCCGCTGACCTCGGGGTTGAACCCGTGGGTGTCGTCGTTGCACCAGACGCCGCCCTGGTCGTCGACGACGACGAGGGTCGCGTCGACGTCGCTGATGGCAGTGATGCGCATCCAGCTCATCGCGCCGGTGAGGGCGAGGGTGGCGCTGGGGCGGGTGCCGATGTGGCCCACGCACTCGGGACGCACGGCGTTGCCCATCTGGCCGCTGCCCGTGGTGACCGCGGCGGTGGCCGGGTCGGGCTGGCTGCCCGGGCCGAAGCCGATCGTCGGCACGCCGGCGGCGGTGGTGGGCATCTGCAGCAGATCGATCGTCGGCTGCGGCGTGGGCGTGGGGGTCGGCGTCGGCGGGACCGGGGGCTCGTCCGGGATCGGCGGCACCGGCGGGGCTTCGGCGCCGAGCCCGGTGGCGACACCGGCTTCGCTGATGTTCAGCGTGTAGGCGCCGTGGTCCCCGTGGTACGTGCCCACCCAGACGCTGTACTGGCCCGCGGTGAACGCACCCTGAACGCGCGGGTTCGTGCCGTTGAAGTCGTCATTGCACCAGACGGTGCCGTTCGGGCCCTGCACGAGAAGGGTCGCGTCGATCGTCGACGACACGTCGAACGTCAGCTGCTGGAAGTCCTGCGACAGGGTGACCTGATAGGTCGGCTCGGCCGTCATCTGGCCGATGCATCCCGGGCCGCGTCCGGACGCGTCGATGGTGCCCGTCACGGCGCCGGACCCCTGCCAGGGCTGGGGCGCGAAGCCGGGGGCGAGGGCGACCTGCGCGAATGCGGGCGTGGCGAGCGCGGTCAGCGCGAGAGCGAACGTCGAGACAGCAGTACGGCGCATGGATCCTCCAGGATCTGCGGTTGCGTCGAGAACGGGTGTGCCGGCGAGCCTACGCACCTCGGGCGCACTTCGCCAACCGGATCGCGCATCGTGGCAGGGCCGAGACCCGCACCCGGGCCCCGCTGGCGCCGACGGGCTGCGTTGACGCGACCGGCCGAGTGTGGTCCGGTCTCGGCGCATTTTCGCCACCGGGCCGCGCCGCGCGGCCCCGACACCCCCGAGAGATCCATGAGCAAGACTCCTGTTCGCGTCGCGGTCACCGGCGCTGCTGGCAACATCGGCTACGCCACGCTCTTCCGCATCGCCAACGGCGACCTCCTCGGTCCCGACCAGCCGGTGATCCTGCACCTCGTCGACCTCCCCGTCGCCGAGGACGCGTGCAAGGGCGTCGTGATGGAGCTCAACGACTGCGCGTTCCCGCTGCTCGCGGGCACGAAGGTCGCGTCGGACCTCGACGAGGGCTTCGGTGACGTCGACGTCGCGCTGCTCATCGGCGCGAAGCCCCGCGGCCCGGGCATGGAGCGCGCCGACCTGCTCAAGGACAACGGCGCGATCTTCACCGCGCAGGGCAAGGCGATCGACCGCAGCGCCGCCGAGGACGTGAAGGTCCTCGTCGTCGGCAACCCGTGCAACACGAACGCGCTCATCGCGAAGTCGTGGGTCAAGCGCACGAACCCGGCGAACTACACGGCGATGACCCGCCTCGATCAGAACCGCGCGATGGCGCAGCTGGCGACGAAGGCCGGCGCCGCCGTGGCCGACATCAAGAACCTCGCCGTGTGGGGCAACCACTCGCCGACGATGTTCCCGAACTGGTTCAAGGCCTCGATCGGCGACAAGAGCGTCGTCGACGCTGTCGGCGACAACGCGTGGCTGGCCGGCGACTTCCTCAAGACGGTCCAGACCCGCGGCAAGGCGATCATCAACGCCCGCGGCAAGTCGTCGGCGGCTTCGGCCGGTTCGGCGGCGATCGACCACATCTACTCGTGGGCGACCGGCCACATGACCGGCGACTTCGTGTCCATGGCCGTGCCGTCGGACGGCAGCTACGGCGTGCCCGAAGGCCTGATCTTCTCGTTCCCGTGCCGCATCACCGCGCCGTGGCAGTACGAGATCGTCCAGGGCCTCGAGCTCAACGAGACCGAGACCGCCGCCATCGCGAAGACCCGCGACGAGCTCGTCGAAGAGCGCGAGGCCGTGAAGGGCCTGATGGGCAGCTGATCCTCGGCGATTGAAGCACAACGCCCCCGCCGGCAACGGCGGGGGCGTTGTGGGTTTTGGGGGCGCCGAAGCCTCGTTCGGGCGAGAGCGTGCACAGGTGCGGTGGCGGACTGAGGCGTCCTCCCCCTCTGTCGATGGCTTCGCCCTCGACGGTCTCCCCCTGCAGGGGAGACTGCTTTCCGGCGGTGCTTGTGTCGGAGCGCCATGGGTGGTGCCTACCCTGCGCCACCCGGACGTCGCTAGCGCACTGCGCTCGAGGACCATTCAGGTCCTCGACGCAGCTTGCTCTCCTGCAGCGAGGGACCGACCCGGGCGGCAGCCCGGGTCAGGGAGGGAGAACGCCGAAGCCCCGTTCGAAGACGATCCCCCCGGACGTTCCGCCACATCGGCGCTGAATAGCCGTCCCGCCTGGGCAGCCCCTACCCCACCGCCAACCGCGCGATCACCGCCAGCTCGTCCTCCACCAGCGCTTCCCCCGGCCCGGCGAGCCAGTGGTGGGCGAAGTACTTCGCGATCACCAGGGCTTCGTCGTCGTTGTGCTTCGCCAGTTCGTGCTCGGCCTGGCGGCACAGGGCGGCGAGCTGCCAGATGCGGCCCATGTCGTCCATGAGCGGGCGCATACGCAGCGACGCGGCCTGGGGCGGCATCGCGAGCACCTCGTCGAGCGCGCCGGCGAGGGTGTCGACGCGGCCGAGGGCGAAGGCGCGCAGGTCGGCGAGGGGCGGAGCGTCGAGGGCGCCGAATCGGGCGCGGACGTCCGCCAGCCACGCCTCGTGAAAGCGGTACCGGTGCATGTCGCGCAGCACCTGGGCGGTCAACGTGTTGTGCGTGCCCTCCCAGTTCTCGCACACGATCATGTCGCGGTGCAGGCGCGGGATGACGCTGAACGACTCGATCGCGCCGTTGCCGCCGAGCACCTCGATGCCACGCAGGGTGTTCGCCGTGGCCCCCTTCGCGGTACGCATCTTGTTGATGTTGTTCGTCATCCGCAGCACGGCCTGACCGGCGTCGTCGAGCGCGCCGGCCTCCCACGCGTCGAACATCGCGATGAGGTCGAACGTGCCGACCGTGATCGCCGTCGACTCGGCGACGAGCTCGGCGACCGTCTCCTGCACGAGCGAGAAGTCGGCGATGCGATGGCCGAACGCGCGGCGGTGCTGCGCGTAGCCGCGGGCGACGAACATCGCCCGCCGCGCCGCGCCGGCGACCGCGATCGCGTTGTAGACCCGCGACGTGTTGATGACGAAGCGCATCATGTTCTTGAAGCCGTCTTCGACGAGCCCCAGCGCCCACGCCTGCGCCCCGACGAAGTCGATCTCACCGGACGGCATCGACCGGGTGCCGAGCTTGTCCTTCAGCCGGCGCACCACGTAGTCGTTCGGCGCGCCGTCCTCGAGGGCGCGCGGCACGAGAAAGAGCCCGAGCCCGCGGGTGCCGTCGACGTCGTCGTCGAAGCGCGCGGTCATCAGGATGAGGTCGGCGTCGGCGTTCGAGCAGAACCACTTCTCACCGTGGATCCGCCACGTACCGTCGTCGTGCTTCACCGCGCGGGTCGCGTTCTGGCCGACGTCGCTGCCCCCCTGCACCTCGGTCAGAAACTGCGCGCCGTCGAGCCGCTCGTCGTACACGTCCGAGTACAGCCCCGGCAGGTACTTCTGCTGGAGCGCGTCGGTGCCGAGGGACTGCAGCGACTTGATGATGCCGGCGGTGCAGGCGACCGGGCAGTTGTGGCCCGCCTCGCCGCACATCGACGTCAGATAGAACATCGCCAGCGAGCGCATGAAGCCGCCGGGTTCGGCGTACTCGCCCATCATCCCCGACTCGTAGATGACCCGCCCGCAGTCGTGGTAGCTCGGGTGGTGCTCGATCGCCTCGATGCGGCGCCCGATGCCGTCGTACCGCTCCAGCCGGGGCAGGTTGTGCGGGCGGTTGTTCACCTGCGAGGCGGCGTCGAGCGTCGTCGCGCACTCCGCGCCCAGCGTGTCGAGCCGCGCGCCGATCCGGTCGAGCAGCACGGCGCCGCCGAGCCGCTCGAGGGTGCGCTGAAACCGGACGTCGGCCCGATAGAAGTTGTCGGGCTGGGCGGCGACCCAGTCGGCGAGGTCGGTGCGGCCACGATCGATGTTCGACATGAGGGGCTCGTCAGCAGGGCCGCGTCGCGGGCGCGCGGCGAAAGGGCAGGGCGACTCGGCGTGCACCGGGCCACCGAGGGTGAACCGGTCCGCGCTCGCCGCGTCGTCAGGGGTTCATCAGCGGGTCGTGCTTCGAGCCACCACGACACGCGGGAGCCGTCAGGGTCGGGCCCCCGGCGGCGGCCCACTGAACGGGGGTGCGCGCCTCGATGGCGAGGGCGTGCACCCCGTCAGCGAGCTCGTCGGCGAGCAGCCCGTTGATCTGCCGGTGACGCGCGACCCGCGACACACCGTCGAAGTCACGGGTCACCACGATGACCCGAAAGTGGGTCTCGCTGTTCGCCGGCACATTGTGCCCGTGGCTCTCGTTGATCACGTCGATGTGGGCGCCGTCAAACGCGGCGGCCAGCTTGGTCTCGATCCGTCGCTGCAGGTGCATGGGTCCTCTCGGAGTCGGAGGACTGCAGGCTCGCCATGTGCCGGTGTGGCGTCAAGGCGGCATCGGCTCGACTGTGCGCGGCATCGGCGCGTGGTACTGTCGACCGCACTCATCCGACTCGGGGACGCCATGGCATCCATCTCAGACCACCAGAACGCATTGATCGGGCGATTCGTGGTCGTGCGGGACGACCTCGCAGGGATCCACGTGGGCACGATGAAGGCCTACGAGGGTCGCTCGTGCGTGCTCGAGGACGCGCGAAAGATCTACTACTGGGAGGGCGCTTGCACCTGTCACGGCATCGCGGTGTACGGGATCGACCCGGCGGCGAGTCTGGTCGCGCCGCGCGTCGAGTCGGTGATCACGCATGCTGTGGTCGAGGTGGTGCCCTGTTCCGACGAAGCGGTCGCCTGCCTCGTCGCGTGCCCCGAGTGGCGACCATGACAGACGTCGAGCGACTTCGGTTTCGGGACTTCGGCCATGGTCATGGTCGCGGGTACGGCACCGGTTCGTCACGCGGTTCGGGGGACGGCTCCGGTTTCGGCTCCGGGGCCGGACGCGCCGATGGCACCGGTTACGGATCAGGCGCTGCCCCGGGCTCGGGCGAAGCGGACGGTCGTGGTTCGTGTCGCCCCGATGAGACACCGCGAACGTCGCGAGATGGTGGGACGTGACGTGGGTGCGACGACTCGGCCCGTCGCGCTCGTTTCTCGACCGATCGTCGCCGGCTCGTCGGGATGAATCCGCCCGGCTCGCCCGTTGTCGACGGGCGCCGCGGGGGATACATCTCTGCGTCCCGTGCCCCGGATGACCCATGCTTCGCCGTCTGATCCTCGCCCTGACCGCCGTCGCCCTGTGCGCAGCGACGGGTGCATGCCACGCCCCGAGCGACCCGTCGGCGGCAGCCACCGAGGCCGAGTCTGGTGAAGGCTCGAGCGACGGTTCGGGGGACGGACCAACGGGCGCGGACCCGAACGGCGCATCGTCCTCGACGACGCCGGAGGCCACGCCGACGCCCCCGCCCGCCCCGCGCCTCGATGGCGTCGCCCGCATCACCGTGCCCGGCATCGACGCCCCCCGTGACGCCCGCCACCTCGCCGGCGTCTGGCAGCACGACGGGCAGTGGATCGTCCTGACCCAGCACCGCGACGGGCGCACCGAGGTGCTCGAATCCTGGCGCGCGCCGGTCGACACCAGCGGGGTTGCAACCGCCGAAGCGATCGATCGCGCCGAGGTCGTGTCGACCCGCGAGACGGTGCCTCGGCTGGCGGTGATTACCGGCGACGGCGCCCTGTGGATCAAGCCCAGCGACAACCTCGGCCAGCCCGAGACGCGCACGGTGACCTTCTTCGCGCGTTCCGTCGCCGTCGACGGCACGATGCAGCCGGACGCGGCGGTGATCGACTTCGGCGGCGTGCGCGTCGACCGCGAGTGGGGCGCCGCGTCCGTCGGCGACGCCGCGCTCGTGTGCGGCACCGGCGACGACGACGAAGGCGCCGACGTGCTCGCCACCGCACAGATGGACGTGTGGTGCGTGCTGATCGATCGCGACACCCGGCAGCTCGTTGCGCCCACCCGCGTGTTCGACGCGACCGGCGACTCCCCCGGCGTGCGCGCGCTGCACGTCGGCGGCGGCGACGGCGCCGGGTTCGTTGCGGCGAGCGTGTGGGACGGTGCCGGCGCCCGCTTCGCCGGCGCGCACATCGCCACCGCCGGCGGTCGCCTCGACGCCCACCCGGCCGACAACCTGCTCGGCGAGCAGCTGCCTGCCTGGGACCCGCCGCGCACCGGTCCGTGGTCGTGGTCCGACGCCGGCGGCTCGTGGTGGGTGGTCGGCGGCTGGGGGCGGCACGACGACCCGACCTCACGGCCGCCGCGCGCGGCCCGCGTGACCCCGGACGGCACGGTCATCGGCCGGCGGCAGATCCCCCCGCCAGCCTCGTTCACCGATCGACCGCTCATGCTGCGCGGCGCCGCCGGCCCGTGGTTCGTGTACGATGACTACGACGCGCAGGGGCGGCGCGGCATCGTCGGGTACACCGATGACCAGGCGATCCCGGGCGTCGCGCCGCCACCGATCGGCCCCGCAGCGATCACCGGGCAGGTCCGCAACGGCGTCGTGTCCGACGGCTGGGCGGCGATGGTCCACCTCGGCGAGGGCGACGACACCCCCGCCGTCGTCGCGATCGTCGATGCCGTCGCGTTCGGCGACCCGGCGCGTGCGTCGACGCTGATCGTCGAGGACCCGACCGGGCCCTGACCGCGTCGCGCTCGAATCGACACGCGCCGTGCAGGGACCGGAACCGACCGCTCGGTCCGAAAATCCGGAGTGGTCTCGGTGCACTGCGCCACGAGACAGCGGCGGGATTCGGCGGCACGATTCGGCGCTTGATGCCTCGCGATCCGTCGGGTAGGGCTCCGTGGCATCGAGCCACGCCGCGGCGCCCCCGCGGCTGCAATTCCTGCCCGCCGAGGACGACGTCATGGTCGAGGTCCGCCCCGTACGTTCGAAGAAGGAGCTGAAGGCCTTCATCCACCTGCCCGAGCGCATCTACGCCGACGATCCGGCGTGGGTCCCGCCGCTGTGGATGGACCAGCCGAAGATCTTCTCGAAGACGAAGAACCCGTTCTTCGAGCACGGCGACGGCGAGTTCTTCGCGGCGTGGCGCGGCGACACGATCGTCGGGCGCATCACCGCCCAGGTCGATCACCTGCACAACGAGCGGTACAACGAGCGCACCGCGTTCTTCGGCTTCTTCGAGTCCGAGAACGACCCGGCGATCGCGAAGGCGCTGCTCGATGCGGCGATCCAGTGGGCGCGGGACCGCGGCTTCAGCCTGATCCGCGGGCCCTTCTCGTTCGGCATCAACGGCATCGCCGGCGTCGTCATCAAGGGCCACGAGTTCCCGCCCTACCTGGAGATGGCGCACACGCCGCCGTACTACCAGACGCTGCTCGAGGACTACGGTTTCGAGAAGGCGAAGGACCTCATCGCCTGGCGCTACGGCGTCGAGGACGACCCGATGGAGGGCGTGCAGGCGATCGCCGACTGGGTCGAGGGCCACGACGATCTCACCGTGCGCACCCTGCGCATGGACCACTTCGAAGAAGACCTCCGCATCGTGCTCGAGATCTTCAACGAGGCCTGGCAGAACAACTGGGGCTACGTCCCGCTGACCGAGAAGGAGATCAAGGCGCTGGCCGACGAGATGAAGCTCGTCGCCGACCCGCGGCTGATCTTCATCGCCGAGATCGACGGCGAGCCGGCGGCGGTCTCGCTCACCGTGCCCAACGTCAACCAGGTGCTGCACCGGTCCCGTGGCGCGGGGCTCGTCGGCCAGACGGCGCGCACGCTCTGGGACATCAAGGTCAAGAAGAACATCGACACGGCGCGCCTGATCATCCTCGGCATCCGCCCGAAGTTCCGCGGCCGCAAGCTCTCGATCCTGCTCTATTGCAAGACGCACTGGACCGGGAAGCAGATCGGCATGAAGCAGGCCGAGCTGGGCTGGACCCTCGAGGACAACGACAAGATCAACTCGGGCATCACCCTGATGGGCGGCGACCCGTACAAGACCTTCCGCGTGTACGACATGGTGCTCGACGCCGACGCCGAAGCGCGGCTGGCCGAAGCCCGTGGCGAAGGTGGCGAGAGCGCCGACGCCTGATCCCGGGGTGGCGGGCGAGGGCGAAAACCACTTGACGAGACGGTGGTTTTTCGCCAGATTCCGCGCCCCGCGACGATCCCGGGCCCGTGGTCCACACGGGTTCGCATCCTGAAACGAATCAGCGGGCAACCCGCCCGACGAGAACAGACGAGGTCCTCATGGCTACCAAGCGTCCCGCAAAGCTCGCGATCGGCAAGAAGGCTCAGCAGGTCAAGCTCTGCCCCGAGACGGGTAAGCCCATGACCGCGACGAAGGTCCTTCGCAAGAACGGCCCGAGCGGCATGATGTGGGTCGTCGTCGACGACTTCAACGGCAAGGACGACACCATCAACCGGATGCTCCCGGTTCGTTGAGTCGCTCGCCGATTCGGTGAGAGCGCGGTCCGAGCGGGCCGCGCTTTCGTCGTTTTGGCCCCCTCGCGCATGACGCGCCGCGGCACGATCTGCTTGACACCGGGCGGCCCGTACCGGACCGAAGAGTCCCCCGACACGTGCCCCGAGGACGCCATGAGCCTGCGTGAGATGACCGCTTCGCCGACCACGACGATCGACGAGATCGCCGCGTGGCTCGATGGCCTCTCGCACGACGAGCGGATCGCCCAGATGTACTCCATGGGCCGGTCCGACCAGCGCGCCCTGTGGGCGAAGTGCGCCGACAGCCCGGCGATCACCCGCGAGCACTTCGTGCCCGCCGGTACCGCCGACCAGACCGAGGTGATCCACCACGGCATCAACACGCTGCCCGTCTTTCGGAAGTTCCAGAAGCGGTTCTGCAGCACGGCGGCCGACGGAGAGATCGGCGGCTACAACGAGGGCATCCTGCGGCCGATCATCGGCCCCGGGTACTACGTGCTGCACGAGACCGCCGGCAACCCGGACTGGGAGGCCCGCGGCACCCTCGTGGTCGACTACTTCATGATCCCCGACGGCGCCGTCGTCGACGGCTGGCCGCGCGTGAAGCCCAACTCGAGCGGGCTGCAGGTCCTGATCTACAACAAGACCCGCGACTTCATGCGCCGCGTGAGCGCCCACGTCTCGATCGGCGAGGCGTTCAAGGTCGAGAAGCCGCTCAACTCGTGGTTCATGCTCTGCCGCGAGGACCGCGGCTGACGTCGTGTGGGCGCCTCGCACGGGGCGCCGGCGATCCGTCGCACCAGAGCCCTTGCGCCGGGCGGGCCGATGGCTACCCCCTCGTGCCGAGGCTGACCCCCCCGACCCGAGGATCCCGATGGCCGACTCCGCCCCGTTCGACGACCCGAAGCGCATCGCGATCAACCGGGTCTATACCGGCAAGGGCGACGAGGGCCTCACGAGCCTCGTCGGCGGCCAGCGTGTCGCCAAGCGCGACGTGCGCATCGAGGCGTACGGCGAGCTCGACGAGCTCAACGCCTTCGTCGGCGCCGCCCGCCAGACCCTCGTCGAGATCGCGAACCCGACCGAGCGCATCACCGAGCTCGCCGAGGCGCTGCTGCGCATCCAGCACCAGCTCTTCAACCTCGGCTCGCTGCTCGCCACGCTGCCCGAGGACGTGCACCCGCGGCAGCCGCGCATCCGCGCCGAGGACAGCGCCTGGCTCGAGTCCATGATGGACCGGTGCAACGCGCGCCTCGAGCCCCTGCGCACCTTCGTGCTGCCCGGCGGACACCGCGCGAACACGGACCTGCACGTCTGCCGCACGGTGGCGCGCCGGGTCGAGCGCCGGGTCGTCGCCCTCGCCGAGCAGGCCGAGGTCGACGGCGAGGCGATCCGGTACCTGAACCGGCTGAGCGACGCGTTCTTCGTCTTCAGCCGCGCGGTCGTGCCCGAGCTCGGCGCCGACGAGGCGCTGTGGCAGCCGAACGCAGCCACCGGGGGCGACGCGTGACGATGGCCGGCCTCGACGCGTTGCCCCGGTCCGCCGGCCCCGACGCCCGCGCCGCGCGGTACGTCGAGGTCGCGGAGCGGCTGCGCCTGCTGCTCGACGGCGAGACCGACGAGGTGGCGCTGCTGTCGACGGTCGTCTGCGAGCTGCACCACGCGTTCGGCGCGTGGGACTGGACCGGGTTCTATCGCGTCGTCGGCGACCGTATGCTCGCCGTCGGGCCCTACCAGGGCGGCCACGGCTGCCTGCGCATCCCGTTCGACCGCGGGGTCTGCGGCGCCGCGGCGCGCACCCGCACCACCCAGTGCGTCGCCGACGTCGAAGCCCGCGCCGACCACATCGCCTGCTCGTCATCGACGCGCAGTGAGATCGTCGTGCCCGTCATCGACCCCGCCGGCCGCCTGTGGGCCGTCCTCGACGTCGACTCCGACGACCTCGCGGCGTTCGACGCCGTCGACGTGCGAGGCCTCGAGGCGATCGCGACCGACCTCGCCGCCCGCCTGTCCGCCGGATCCGGGCTGGACAACCTGCCCGACGCGGGCCAGGGTGCGGCGCCCGAGGAGCGCCACCGGAGCTGAGCCATGGCCGAACCGACACCGGGACCCCATCCACCTGCGTCCCCCGAGGGCAGCGCCCGCGGCGCGTGGATCGTGCTCGGCGTCGTCTTCACCCTGTCGACGCTGCTCGGGCTGTTCATGTTTCGGCAGTACAGCGCCGTGCTGACCTACGTGAAGGCGACCCTCGACGATCCGGACGCGCCCCCGGCGTGGGTCGACGAGCCGCACTCCGTCGAGGACTGCGTCGACGCGGCGCTGCAGTGGGCCAGCGAGTGCAACGGCATCAAGACCCTGTGCGACATCTACGTCGAACGGGTCGTCCGCGAGTGCCTCGATTCGCGCGAGCGTGACGCCTACTGCATCGACATCGCCGACGTGAGCGAGACCACCGAGTTCGGCGTCACCGAGTGCCGCAACCGCGGCGTCCGGCGCGACGTCGACAAGGAGGCGTGCGCCAACGCCTACCGCACCATCGACACGTGGTGCGAAGACGTCCGGTACCGGCTCGAGAACCCGGACGAAGCCGCAGAAGGCGAAGGCTCGGCGAGCGGCACGGCAGACGACACGGGGGCCCCGTGAACCCGAACGAAGCCAGCGCCGAACAGCGTGGATTCACGCGGATCGCCTGGGCCGTACTCGGCTACACGCTCCTCGTGATTCTGTGGGGCGCCGTCGTGCGCATTACCGGCTCCGGCGCCGGCTGCGGCCAGCACTGGCCGACCTGCCACGGCGAGATCATCCCGACCGCCGCCAGCGTCGAGAAGATGATCGAGTTCTCGCACCGGGTGACGAGCGGGCTGTCGATGCTCGCCGTGTTCGCCATGACCTGGCTCGCCCACGCGCGGTTCCCCGAGGGTCACCTCGTGCGGCGAGGCGCGAAGCTCTCGACCCTCTTCATCATCATCGAGGCCGCCATCGGTGCGGGCCTCGTCCTGCTCGAGCTCGTCGCCGAGAATGCCAGCGTGTACCGCGGCATCTGGGTGGCGGTGCACCTCGCGAACACCCTCGTCCTCATGGGCGTGATCGCGCTCACCGTGTGGTGGAGCCGCGACGCCCGTCCGCTGCGCTTCGGCGGGCGCGGGGTGGTGACGGCCTGGCTCTACGGCGCCGTCGCCCTCGTCGTCCTGACCAGCATGGCCGGCGCGATCTCGGCGCTCGGCCACACGCTCTTCCCCGTGGACGAGGCCGCGTCGCACCTCGAGCGGATCACCGACGATCCGTGGGCCGACACGAACTACCCCATGCTCGTCCGCCTGGTGCACCCGGCGCTCTCGCTCGGGGTCGTGCTCTATCTGTGGTCGATGGCCGCCGACGTGTCCCGCCGCATGGACGCCCCCGGAGTAAACCGTGCGGCGATCTGGCTCTCGGTCGCCGTGGGCCTGCAGACCGCTGGCGGCATCCTGAACATCGCCATGTCGGCGCCGGGCTGGATGCAGGTGCTGCACCTCGCCATGGCGAACGGTGTCTGGCTCACCCTCGTGTGGCTCGCCTTCGAAGTGGCCGTGCTGCCGACGGAATCCGCGAAGGAGTCCGCATGACTGCCGCCGTTTCGCATGGCGATCCATCGGCCGAGGTGCTACCGCAGAGCGGGTCTGGCACTGAACCCACGATGAACGAACCCGCCCGCCCGCCGTCCGTGTTGTCCGACTTCGTCGCGCTGTCGAAGCCGGGCATCACGGTCATGTGCCTCATCATGGCCGCTGGCGGATTCGGGCTCGCGTTCGCGCACAACGGCACCCCCTTCGACGGCGCCGCGGCGTTCCGCTTCGTCGCGATGCTCGTCGGGACCGCGCTGAGCGTCGCGTCGGCGAACACCCTGAACATGGTGATCGAGCGCGAGGGCGACCGGCACATGCGTCGCACGCGAGACCGTCCCCTGCCCTCGGGCCGGATGACGGTGCGCACGGCGATAGTTTTTGGTGTGGTGACCGGGCTGCTCTCGACGTGGATCCTGACTGCGTTCGTGAATCCGCTGACCGCGGCGCTGGGGCTCTTCGCGCTCTTCTCGTACGTGCTCGTGTACACGCCGCTGAAGCGCCGGACCCCGACGTCGCTCACTGTCGGCGCGGTGCCCGGCGCGGTGCCTCCGCTGATGGGGTGGACGGCGGCGACCGGCTCGTTCGGCGCCCCGGGGATCGCGCTCTTCGCCATCCTCTTCGTCTGGCAGCTGCCGCACTTTATCGCGATCTCGCTCTATCGCGCCCGGGACTATGAGGCCGCCGGCATCAAGACGGTGCCCGGGGTGCGAGGTGGGGACGCGGCGCGGCTGCACTCGCTGCTCTGGTCGCTCGTGCTCGTCCCGACGAGCCTCGCCCTGGTGGTGCTCGGCGTGGCCGGCACCCTGTACCTGGCGGTCGCCGGCGCGCTCGGTGCGTGGTTCTTCGTACTGAGCCTCCGCGGCTTCGAGCCGGACAGCGGCAACAAGTGGGCGCGCCAGTTCTTCCTCGCGTCGCTCGTGTACCTGCCGGCCCTCACGGTCGCGCTGGTCATCGACGTCCTTCTCTTCGGCGCCGGCGCCGCGGGCTCATGACGGACTCGACGCCGGACGCCGCCTCGAGCCGGGATCCGAAGGCGGATCCCGCGCAGGCTCCTGCGCCGGATCCTGCTCCGGATCGTCACCGGCCCCCGAAGGCGACCGGCGGATCGTCGCCCCCGCTGTGGCGCAGCCCGTGGGTGTGGGGGTTCGTCGTCGGCGCGCTCACGCTGACGTTCATGCGCCCGTTTCTGCGGCGCGTGCCGCCACCGCCGCCGGGCCTCGCGCCGCTGGCCGAGCTGACGTGGACGTCCGAAGGCAGCGGGACCGAGGGGTGGACGGCGCTCGACGCCGACGCGATCGCCGTCGTGCTCACCGAGGACGCGACCTTCACCCCCGCGATCGAGCGAGCGCGAAAGGTCGCGCTCGCATGGGAAGCCACGGACACCCGCCGTCGGGCCGTCGTCGTACTCGGCCACACCGCGTCCGGCTGTGACACGAAGGCGCTGCGCCGCCTCGCTGCCGAGACCGCCACCCCGTCGGTCGACTGGGCCTGGGGGTGCGTCGACGCCGCCGGTTGGGACGTACTCGACGCCGCCTGGACCGAGGCCGCGCCGGACGAGGTCGGGATCGGCGAGGCGATCGCCCTCGTCGACGCGACCGGGTGGTTGCGCGCGCTCTGCGACGCGCGGGAGGACGCGGTGGTCAGCGAGGTGTGGCACCGGAGCGACCACGTGGTCGCCAGCCCGGTGTCGGGATCCCTCGCCGCGGTGCCGTCCGCGGCCGGTGAAATGGACGAAAACAGTCCATGAATTGAATCGTGTAACCATTTGATTTGTAGTCGGTTTCGCGGTCCTTTGCGTTCGCTGTCAACCCGCCGGTAAAGAGGTTGCCAGCCCCCGCACCCGATGCTAGGGTCCGCGCCGCCGGCCAACCGGCCCGAGCGCACGGTCAGGACGACGTCGAAGGCGGCGTTGGGACCGCTCGGGACGCCCCGGCAGACCCTTGTCAGGCTGCGTCAGAATGATGACATCTGCCATGTCGCGGATCGCTCGGCAGGAGCGGGAGTGGGCCTCGGGCCCATGCCGTTTGCCGACGCCGATGGCGACCGAAGGAGCGCGGCTCCTTCGTGGCAGGAGCGTCGTCACGCGGGAGTGCGTGACCTCGTGTAGCCCGACCACGGCGTCGAACCCGATCGCGTACTGAGGGTATAAGACGTGGCACAGCTCTTTCCTCGCTGGACCAACAAGCTGCCGCTGATGCTGGCCGCTGCGCTCCCACTGGGCGCAGCAGCTGTCATCGCAGGGGTGTTCTACTGGTTCTCACCGTCGTACACCGACGTGGGATACCAGCCCGAACAGCCCGTTCCGTTCTCCCACAAGCTCCATGCGGGCGAGATGGGGATGGACTGCCGGTATTGTCACAACACGGTGGAGCAAGCGGCGCACGCCGCTGTGCCGCCGACGTCCACCTGCATGAACTGCCACGCAGTCGTGCAGGCGGATGCCCCGTCGCTCCACCCGATCCGGGAGAGCTACGAGGAAGGCACCGCCGTCGAGTGGGTCCGGGTGCACATGCTTCCGGATTACGCGTACTTCGATCACAGCGTGCACGTCTCGGCTGGTGTCGGCTGCGCGTCGTGCCACGGCCGCATCGATCAGATGGAGGTCGTGCACCAGTCGCAGCCGCTCAGCATGGGCTGGTGCATCGACTGCCACCGTGAGCCCGAGGACAACCTCCGCCCCCGTGACGAGGTCACGAACATGGCGTGGGACGTCACGACGGCCGACTACAACCCCCACGAGGATCCGACGCGCAACCGCGACGTGAATCCGCCGCTGCACTGCGGGGGGTGCCACCGATGACGACGTCGAAGATGAACAAGACGTACTGGCGTAGCCTGTCGGATCGCGCGGGCCAGGTCGCTCCGAGCGATACGGAGTTCGCCGACGGTGCCGAGACCCTCGAGGTCGACGGCGTCTCGCGACGGGCCTTCATGGGCCTGATGGGCGCTTCGGCGGCCCTCGCTGGCGTGGGTGCCGGCTGTGTCCGCAAGCCGGCGCAGTACATCCTGCCGTACAGCGAGCGTCCCGAAGACCTCGTCCCCGGCGTGCCCCGGCACTTCGCCACGAACCTGCAGGTGGGCGCCAGCGCGCTCGGCCTGCTCGTGACGAGCCAGGACGGCCGCCCGACGAAGGTCGACGGCAACCCGGCGCACCCGATGAGCCTCGGCGCGACGGACGCCCGCTTCCAGGCGACCGTCCTCGACGTCTACGACACGGACCGCAGCCGCGCTCCGATGCACGACGGCGCCGAAGCGACCTGGGAGGACGCCGAAGCGGCGTTCGAGACCGAGGTCCGCGACGCGCTCGAGTCGAGCCGCGGCGCCGGGTTCGGCCTCGTCGTCGAAGACCGCATGTCGCCCACGCTCGCCGCGCTCGTGGCGTCGTTCCGCGGGGCGTACCCGCAGGCGCAGGTCTTCGTGCACGACCCGACCAGCCCCGCCAACCAGCGTGCCGGTCTGGCCATGGTCGGCGCCGAGGGCTTCTCGGTGACGTACGACCTGTCGAAGGCCGACGTCGTCGTCTCGCTCGATGCCGACTTCCTCGGCACCGGCGCGGACGCGGTCTACCACGCGCGCGGGTTCGCCACGGGTCGTCGTCTCGAAGACGACGAACACAGCGAAATGAACCGCCTCTACGCGATCGAGCCGCAGTTCTCGGTCACCGGCGCCACGGCGGACCACCGCCTGCAGGTGCCGGCGAGCCGGGTCGGCGAGTTTGCGAAGGCCCTCGCGGGCGCCATCGGCACCGGCCCTCTCGGTTCGCTGTCCGGCGAATCCACCGGCGAGCGCTTCGACCAGTGGGTCTCCGTCCTCGCCGAAGACCTGCAGGGTCGCGACGGCCGCGTCGCCATCCTCGTCGGTGAGCGTCAGCCCGCCTGGGTCCACGCCATCGGGTTCCTGCTCAACGACGCGCTCGGTGCCACCGGTGAAGTCGTTCGCTTCGCCGCGACCGACGCGCGCATCGACGGCGGATCGACCGCCGACCTCGCCGCCGCGCTCGCCGACGGCAGCGTGCGCCGCCTGGTCATCGCCGGCGCCAACCCGGCGTTCACCGGCCCGGCCGACCTCGCTCTCGCCGACGCGATCGGCGACGCGGAGTTCAGCCTCCATCTCGGCTACCACGCGGACGAGACCGCGGCGGTGTGCAACTGGCACCTGCCGATGGCCCATGGCCTCGAGGCCTGGGGCGACATCCGCGCCAACGACGGCACCGCCGGCATCCAGCAGCCGCTCATCGAGCCGCTCTTCGGTGGCTGGTCGGACATCGAGCTCGTCGCGCGCATGCTTCCGGCGACGCGCCTGTCGCAGCTCGTCGGCGGCGCCGAGGACCCGGCGTCGGGCCTCGCCCTCGTGCGCGGCTTCTGGCGCAACCGCCTCGGCGGCGACTTCGAGCGCCTGTGGCGTCGTTCGCTGCACACCGGTGTCGTGGCCGAGCGGCCCAATCCGTCGCAGCCGACGCTGAACGCCGGCGGCTTCAGCGCCGGCGACGCCCCTGCGGCGCCGACGGAGTCGAGCCTCGAGGTCGTCTTCGCCCTCGACAACAAGATCCTCGACGGCCGCTTCGCGAACAACGCGTGGATGCAGGAGATGCCCGACCCGGTGACGAAGATCACCTGGGACAACGCGGCGCTCATCGGTCCGGCGACGGCTCGCGCGCTCGGCATCGAGTTCTCGGTGTCCGACACCGGCTCGAACGACGACATCCCGAACACGCCCTACGCGAAGCTCGATGCCCCGATGGTGACCCTCACCGTCGGTGACGCGTCGATCACCATCGCGGCGTACGTGACGCCGGGCGTCGCCGAGAACACGATCGTCCTTCCCCTCGGGTACGGGCGTCGGTTCGAGGGCAAGGTCGCCCGCAACGTCGGCCTCTACACCGACACCCTGTGGCTCTCGAGCTTCGACAGCGTCGACGACACGCACACAGTCGGGTTCGACACCTACGCCGTGCGGACGTCGGCGTCGCCGTGGATCGCGACGGGCGCGAGCCTGTCGCAGACCGGCGACACGTACATGATCGCCACGACGCAGGACCACAATCACCTCGAAGGCCGCCCGCTGTACCGCGAGGCATCCCTCGAGGAGTACGGGGACAACCCGACGTTCGTCGACGACGACGAGCTCATGAAGGAGTACAACCTCCGCTCGCTGTGGGAGGAGCCGAACCCCCGGGACGGCCAGCAGTGGGGCATGAGCATCGACCTGAGCACGTGCACCGGCTGCAACGCCTGCACGATCGCCTGTCAGGCCGAGAACAACATCCCTGTCGTCGGCAAGGCGCGGATTGCGCAGGGCCGCGAGATGGCGTGGATCCGCCTCGACCGCTACTACAGCGGCGCCGCGGACGACCCGCAGGCGGTCTTCCAGCCGGTCGCCTGCATGCACTGCGAGAACGCGCCGTGCGAGCAGGTCTGCCCGGTCGCCGCGACCGTGCACGGGCCCGAAGGCACGAATGACATGGCGTACAACCGCTGCATCGGCACGCGGTACTGCGCGAACAACTGCCCGTACAAGGTGCGGCGGTTCAACTTCTTCAACTTCAACCGCGAGAACGACGAGGCGAACCCGCTTCTGCGTCTGGGGCGCAACCCCGACGTCACGGTTCGGTTCCGCGGTGTGATGGAGAAGTGCACCTACTGCACCCAGCGCATCAGCGCGGCGAAGATCGCTGCGAAGGTGAACAGCGACGGTGTGGTGGCCGATGGCGCGATCACCCCCGCGTGCGGGCAGGCCTGCCCGTCGCAGGCGATCGTCTTCGGTGACATCAACGATCCGAACTCGCGCGTGTCGCGAGCCCGGCGCCGCAACCGCGACTACGCGCTGCTGTCCTGGCTCAACGTGCACCCGCGGACGACGTATCTGGCGAAGATCCGCAACCCGAACCCGGCGTTCGAAGCGTGAGCGGGCACATGGAAATGAAGGGACTCGACAACGCAGGGTTCGATCCGGTCGACGGCCGCGCGCCGCTCGTCATCGGACGGACAGACTTCGGCGAGATCACCAGAGAGGTGGTGCGGCCGATCTTCGAGGGACCGCCGAAAGTCTGGTGGGTCATCCTCGGGGTCGCCCTGAGCCTCCTCGGTGTGCTCGGCGTCAGCATCGCGTGGTTGTTCTGGAAGGGCACCGGCGTCTGGGGCCTGAACAACCCCGTCGGCTGGGGCTGGGCCATCATCAACTTCGTCTTCTGGGTCGGTATCGGTCACGCCGGTACGCTGATCTCGGCGATCCTCTTCCTGTTCCGGCAGAAGTGGAGAACCTCGATCAACCGGGCCGCAGAGGCGATGACGCTCTTCGCCGTCGCCTGCGCATTGATCTTCCCCGGCATTCACGTCGGTCGGATCTGGCTCGCGTACTGGATGGCCCCCGTGCCGAACCAGATGGCGATGTGGCCGAACTTCCGCAGCCCGCTGCTGTGGGACGTGTTCGCGGTCTCGATCTACGGCACCGTGTCGCTGCTCTTCTGGTACGTCGGCCTGATCCCCGACGTCGCCACGATGCGCGACAAGGCGAAGTCGAAGTTCGCGAAGATGGCGTACGGGTTCCTCGCGATGGGCTGGCGCGGCTCGAACCGCCACTGGCAGCACTACGAGAAGGCGTACATGATCCTCGCGGCCCTCGCGACGCCGCTCGTCCTCTCGGTGCACACGATCGTTTCGTTCGACTTCGCCGTCGCGCAGATGCCCGGCTGGCACACGACGATCTTCCCGCCGTACTTTGTCGCGGGCGCCATCTTCAGCGGCTTCGCGATGGTGCTGACGCTGATGATTCCGGTCCGGTCGCTGTTCAAGTGGGAGCACATCATCACGGTGCGCCACCTCGAGAACATGGCGAAGATCATCCTGCTGACGGGCTCGCTGGTCGGCTACGCCTACGCGATGGAGTTCTTCATCGCGTGGTACGGCGCCAACCAGTACGAGTCGTTCGCCTTCGTGAACCGCGCGTTCGGCCCGTACGCCTGGGCGTACTGGACGATGATCTCGTGCAACGTCATCACGCCGCAGATCTTCTGGTTCAAGAAGGCGCGGACGAGCCCGATGATTCTCTTCATCGCGTCCATCTTCGTGAACATCGGCATGTGGTTCGAGCGCTTCGTCATCACGGTGACGTCGCTGCACCGGGACTTCCTGCCGTCGAGCTGGGACTACTACACGCCGTCGCTCTTCGACGTGACGACGTTCATCGGCTCGTTCGGTCTGTTCTTCACGCTCTTCATGCTCTTCCTCCGGTTCCTGCCCGCCATCGCCATCGCAGAGGTGAAGACGGTCATGCCCGAGGCGGATCCTCACTATCACCCCGAAGGTGAGCACGCCGAGGAGGCCCACTGATGGCTGCTGACACGACGAACAGCGCCCACTGGGGTGCGCTCGCGGAGTTCGAGACCGCGCAGGACATCTACCATGCCTGCGAGAAGGTCCGAGACGCCGGGTTCAAGAACTGGGACGCGTTCACGCCGTTCCCGGTCCACGGGCTCGACGGTGCGATGGGCATGAAGGACAGCAAGCTGCCCTGGATCGTGCTCGTTATCGGTCTGACCGGTACGGCGACGGCGATCACGCTGCAGTACTGGGTCCACTCGGTCGAGTACCCGCTGGTCATCTCGGGCAAGCCGTTCTTCGCGGCGCCCGCGTACGTGCCGATCATCTTCGAACTCTCGGTCCTGTTCTCGGCTGCGGCCGCCGTCTTCGGCATGCTCGGCCTGAACGGACTGCCCCGTCTGCACCACCCGCTCTTCCGCTCGAAGCGGTTCGAGCGCGTGACGGACGATCGGTTTTTCATCGCCATCGAGGCGGTGGATCCGAGCTTCGACCTCGATAAGACGGTGGCCTTTCTCAAGGACATCGGCGCGACCCACGTCGAGCTGGTGGAATGATGCGGAGCCTCAAGGTCATGAATCGTATTCGACCCGTTCGGGCGGCGCTGCTGGTGCTGGCCCTCGGGATGGTGACGACCGGTTGCCGTGGCTTCACGTTCAGCCAGACGCCGGTCCACCCGAACCCGAACATGGACAACGTCACGTACGTGTCCGCGCAGGAGCCGTCGGAGTTCTTCGACGACGGCCGCGGCATGCGTCCGCAGGTCGACGGCACGGTCGCCGTCGGTGAGCTGCGTGAAGACGACCACATGTATCGTGGCGTCGTGAACGGCGCGTGGGCGACCACGCTGCCAGACGCCGTCATCGATGCGTGGGGCGACGACGAAGCGACGGCGGTCCGCGCCGGACTCGAGCGCGGCCAGGCCCGGTACAACATCTACTGCACGCCGTGCCACGGTGAGGCCGGCCTCGAGAACGGCGGCATCGTCGCCGCACGCGGGCTGGTGTCCGGTGACTGGTCGTGGGCGGTGCCGACGCTGCACGGCGAGCGCCAGCGCGGCTACACGGTCGGTCAGCTCTATGACCTGATCGGCAACGGCTACAACACGATGCCCGGCTACGCCGCCCAGATCCCGGTCGAAGACCGCTGGGCGATCGCGACCTACGTGCGGGCACTGCAGATCAGCCAGGGCGCTCCGCGTCGCTCGGTCCCGGCCGAGATCGCGCGCGAGCAGGGGTGGTAACGATGGGCGGACACGCAAAAACGGTCGACCTCAGCGACGCGAACGTTCAGCTCCCCGAGAGCTCGATCTGGCGCAAGGTGCCCATGATCGGCGGCGCGCTCGCCGTCGTGGGTATCGGCGGCACGCTCGCGCTCGCCGGGGACCACGGCGAAGGGTACTTCGCGTACCTCACCGCGTACCTGTACTTCCTGAGCATCGCCCTCGGCGCGCTCTTCTTCTCGATGATCTTCTTCCTCACGCGTTCGTCCTGGAACGTGACGATGCGGCGGATCACCGAGAACTTCATGATCACGCTGCCGGCGTTCGCGCTGCTCTTCATCCCCGTCGCTCTCGGCGCGAAGAACATCTTCGAGTGGATGACTCCCGAGCAGATCGAACCATTCTACATGCCGCTGTACGAGACGAAGGCGCCGTACCTGAACACGCCCTTCTTCTATGCCCGCGCGGCGGTGTACTTCGTCATCTGGTCGGGCCTCTCGTGGTTCTTCTGGTCGTCGTCGACGAAGCAGGACGAGTCCGGTGACGTGAGCGTCACCCGCCGCCTGCAGGCAATGGCCGCCCCGGGCATCGCCCTCGGCGCGCTGTCGCTCACCTTCGCTGCGTTCGACTGGAACATGTCGATCGACTGGCACTGGTTCTCGACGATCTATGGCGTCATCTACTTCGCCGGCGGCTTCATGGCCTGCTTCGCGCTGCTCGCGGTCGTCGCGATGCAGCTCAAGGGCGAGGGCGTCGTGAAGGGCATCATCGAGACCGAGCAGCTGCACGGCGCCGGCAAGATGATGTTCGGCATGATGTGCTTCTGGGCCTACGTGTCGTTCTCGCAGCTCATCCTCATCTGGTACGCCAACATCCCGGAGGAGACCCTCTGGTACGCGCACCGGATGGAAGGCAGCTGGACGTACGTGTCCATTCTGCTCGGGATCGGCCACTTCGGCCTGCCGTTCTTCTTCCTGATGTCGAAGCACATCAAGCGGAACCCGAAGACGCTCCTCATCGGTGCGGTCTGGCTCCTCGCGATGCACTACGTCGACATCTACTGGATGATCATGCCGAACGTGTACCACGAGGGCGCCAGCTTCGGCCTCGTCGAGGTGCTCTCGTTCGTCGGCGTCGGTGGCGCCTTCTTCGCGCTCGTCGGTCTGGCGATGCAGCGCAACAAGCTGGTGCCGGTCAAGGACCCGCGCCTGCCCGAATCTCTCGCCTTCGAGAACTGACGAGGTCGCCGTGAGCGAGAACGACAAGAACACCACGCCCGAAGACGGCGTCGAGACGACCGAAGCCGAGGCCACCGAAGCCGAAGCGACGGAAACGGACGCGCCCGAGACGGAAGCCGCGGCTGCTGATGAGGCGTCGACGGACGAGGCCGCCGCGGACGCCGAGGCGGACGTCGCTCCGTCGGACGATCCCCCCGAAGAGGCTGCGCCTCCGGAGGAATCACCCGGCATGACCGTGTCGCATGCGATCGGCGTGAGCCGCCCCGAAGACAAGTACGTCTCGCCGGGCAGCGACGACAACCGCACGCGTGAAGAGCTCGAGAAGCTCGGTGTCGAGCCCGACACCGGCGGCATCGACCCCGTCCTGCTGGCGAGCCTCGTGGGCGTCGTCGTGCTGACGGTCGCCGCCTGGATCTTCTCGACCCAGCTCTTCGAGTTCGCCGGCAAGCAGCAGATCGAGATGAACGCCAACCAGGCGAACTATCCGATGCTCGCCGAGGTGCGGGACACCGCCCGTGCGCAGCTCAACGGCTTTGCGGAGCTCGAGGGCGACGACGACGGTCTGTACCGCGTGCCGATCGAGGTCGCGTTCGACGTGCTGGTCGAGAACACCGACCTGCTCGCCGCGCACCCCGCGGGCGCGCCGGTGGAGCGCGAGCTCCCCGAGGGCCTCGCGGCGCCGACGCTGCGCACCCCTCCGTCGATTCCGTCCGAGGCACGGCCGGCGATCCAGCTGGGTACGCCGACTGACCGGATCGAGCTCGACCTGGGCATCCAGGGCAGCGCCGGTACGCAGAACCGCATCGGTCGCGTCGACTCGGCGGGCAACGTTTTGCCGACCACCGGCGCCACGACCATCCAGGTCGAAGGTGGCGGTGTGGTCGAGGTCGAAGGCACGCCCACGGCGGCCGGGACCGAACCGGTCGTGGTCGAGGGTGCGGGGGTGGACACCGCCGGCAACCCTGACAACGGTACCAATGCGCCGCCGGCGGACGACCCGACGGCGAACACCGCAGGCAGCGACGACACGAACGAGTAATGAACCTTCGCGCCACCATCTCAGCCCTCGCTGCCATCGCGACGCTCGTCGCGACGCAGGCGTGGGCCATCAACGCCCCGACTCCGCGCGAGTTGCAGGGTGTCGACGTCGAGGAGCGTCTTGGCGAGCGGCTTCCGCTCGACCTGACGTTCACGCGTCACGATGGGGAGACGGAGCGCGTGGGCGACTGGTTCGATGGGCGCCGCCCGGTGCTCATCACGCTGAACTACTACAGCTGCCCGATGCTCTGCGGGCTGCAGCTGAACGCGCTTCACGACTCGCTGACCGACCTCGACTGGACGGCGGGCGAGAACTTCCGGATCGTGACGATCAGCGTCGACCCCGACGAGACGTCCGAGCTCGCGAACCAGAAGCGTGACGCCTACCTCGACGAGCTCGGCCGCGGCGACGACGTCGACTGGTCGTTCTACACCGGCAACCAGGCCGAAATCACCGCCCTCGCGGACGCTCTCGGCTACCGGTACCACTACGTCGAAGAGACCGGGGAGTACGCTCACCCGGCGGTCCTGATGTTCGCGTCGCCCAATGGCGACATCATGCGGTACATCTACGGTTTGACCTACGAGACCCGCGACGTCCGGTTCGCGTTGCTCGAGGCGTCCCAGGGACGCGTCGGGACGACGGTCGATCGGCTGATCCTGGGTTGTTACATCTATGACCCGAACAGCGGGTCCTACGTGCAGGACGCATTCATGTGGATGCGTATTGGCGCAACGTCCGGCTTCGTGCTGCTCTCCGGACTCCTGGTGGCCCTTTGGCGCCGGGAGCGGCATCGGAACGTGCAGGAGGCTCCCCGAGGATGATGATGACTCCCCCGCTCGCTGCATTCTGGCTGCCACCAGCCGCGTCGACGTTCGCTTCCAGCGTCGACAATCTGTTCAACTTCATCACGTTGCTGAACATCTTCTTCTTTATCCTCATCGTCGGCGCGATGGCGTACTTCGCTGTGAAGTACAAGCGCCGCTCGGAGGATCAGAAGACGAGCCCGATTCGCGGCAACCACGCGATCGAGATCGCGTGGAGCGCGATCCCGGGGGTGCTTCTGCTCGTGATCTTCGCGTGGGGCTTCCAGGGCTTCATGCACATGTCGGTCGTCCCCGAGGACGCCGAGGAGATCCGGGTCACCGGCCAGAAGTGGTCGTGGGCGTTCACGTACCCCAACGGCGGTACGTCGAACGAGCTCGTGGTCCCGGTCGGTGAGCCCGTCCAGCTGACGATGTCGTCGGTGGACGTGCTGCACTCGTTCTACGTCCCCGCGTTCCGCGCCAAGCGCGACGTGTTGCCCAACCGGTACACGGTGCTCTGGTTCCAGAGCGACGAGCCGGGCGAGTACCCGGTGTACTGCACCGAATACTGCGGCACGAGCCACTCCGAGATGGTCGCGACCGTCCGTGTGGTTGAGCGGGACGCCTACGAAGCGTTCATGGACGAGCTGGGCGGCTGCCCGGATGGCGAGTCCCTCGAGGCGTGCGGTGAGGTCATGTACACCCGTTACGCGTGCAACTCGTGCCACTCGAACGACGGCGCCGGCGGTGTCGGCCCGACGTTCGCTGGGCTCTACGGGACGCAGCGTGCTCTGGCCGACGGGAGCAACGTCCTCGCGGACGAGACCTACATCGCGAACTCGATCGTCAATCCGGCCGACCAGATCGCCGAAGGATTCCAGCCGGTGATGCCGGGCAACTACGGGCAGCAGCTCTCCGAAGAGCAGCTCAACGCCCTCGTCGCCTACATCACCTCGCTGGGCGGACAGGAATAATCGGGAGGCCAGGAGATACCATGACTGCCAGCACCATCGAGACGGCGGGCCACGGCGAAGCTCACGGCGCCGAAGAGCCCAGTTACCTGGCCGCGAAGAAGGGACTCATGTCCTGGATCTTCACGGTCGACCACAAGCGAATCGGCGTGATGTACCTCGCGTCGATCGGCCTCTTCTTCCTGATCGGCGGACTCCTCGCGCTCGGCGTGCGGACGATGCTCCTGAACCCCGAGGGTGTGAACATCTTCGGGGCCGACAACCCGGCGCAGTACAAGGACTGGTACAACCAGGTCTTCACGCTGCACGGCGCGATCATGGTCTTCCTGGTCATCGTGCCGTCGATCCCGGCGTCGCTCGGCAACTTCCTGCTGCCGCTGCAGCTGGGGGCAAAGGACGTCGCGTTCCCGAAATTGAATCTGGCGAGCTTCCACATCTACTTCGTGGGCTCGCTCTTCATGATCTACGCGATCCTGTCGCACTCGCTGGACACCGGCTGGACGTTTTACACGCCGTACTCGACGACGACGTCGACCAGTGTCATCGCGGCGACGTTCGGCGCGTTCATCCTCGGGTTCAGCTCGATCTTCACCGGACTGAATTTCATCGTGACGGTGCACAAGATGCGCGCGCCGGGTCTCACCTGGGATCGCCTGCCGCTGCTCATCTGGGGTCTGTACGCGACGTCGGTCATTCAGGTGCTCGCGACGCCGGTCGTCGCCATCACGCTGCTGCTGCTCATCCTCGAGCGCACCATCGGCATCGGCATCTTCGACCCGACGCTCGGCGGTGACCCGGTCCTGTACCAGCACTTCTTCTGGTTCTACTCGCACCCCGTTGTGTACGTGATGATTCTGCCGGCGTTCGGCGTCATCTCGGACATGATCACGGCGCACAGCCGCAAGGCGATCTTCGGCTACAAGGCCATCGCCGCCTCGTCGGTCGCCATCGCGTTCATCGGCTTCCTCGTCTGGGGCCACCACATGTTCGTCTCGGGCCAGAGCCCGATCGCGGCGACGGTGTTCTCGTTCCTGACCTTCGCGGTCGCGGTGCCGACGGCCATCAAGGTCTTCAGCTGGGTGGCGACGCTCTATGGCGGGTCGATCAAGTTCACGGCCCCCATGTGGTACGTGTACGCCTTCCTCTTCCTGTTCACGATCGGCGGCCTGACGGGCATCTACCTCGGCGCGCTGTCGGTCGACGTGCACCTGCACGACACGTACTTCGTCGTGGCCCACTTCCACTACGTGATGATGGGCGGCACGTTCTTCGCGTTCATCGGTGCCATCCACCACTGGTGGCCCAAGATGTTCGGCAAGATGTACAACGAGACGCTCGCCAAGGTGGCGTGCTTCCTCTCGTTCACCGGCTTCAACCTGACGTTCTTCAGCCAGTTCATCATGGGCGCGCAGGGCATGCCCCGCCGGTACGCGACGTACGCCGCCGAGTTCCAGGCCTACCACGTGGCCTCGACCATCGGTTCGTACATCCTCGCCGCGGGCCTGTTCACGTCGCTCTTCGTGATGATCCACTCGCTGCTGAAGGGCGAGAAGGCGCCGCAGAATCCGTGGAACGCCGTGTCGCTCGAGTGGGAGACCACCTCGCCGCCGATCGAGCACAACTTCCATGGCACGCCGGTCGTCACGCACGGTCCGTACGACTTCCCCGAGATTGACGAGAGCCAGGCGACGGGTCACCACTGACCGCGTCCGGTGTCTTCGCATCCGTAACCATCGCGCCGTGCCCGGCACGGCGATGAGCCACTCAGCGAGTCATTCGGTATGGGCCACGCAGCCGACCACGCCCACAGCGGCCACTCGCCGTTCTTCCAGCACCACTTCATCGACATGCGTCAGCAGGCCTCGTCGGCCAAGCTGGGCATGTGGCTCTTCCTCGCGCAGGAAGTGCTCTTCTTCTCGGTGCTCTTCATGGCCTACTTCATCTTCCGGACGCTCTATCCGGAGACGTGGTTGGTCGCCCACTACAAGCTCGATGCAGCGCTCGGTGGTCTGAACACCGTCGTTCTGCTCTTCAGCTCGCTGACGATGGCGCTCGCGGTTCGGGCGGCTCAGGTCAACGCGAAGAAGCAGCAGGTCATCATGCTGGCGGTGACGATCGCGTGTGCGTTCGTCTTCCTCGTGGTGAAGTACTTCGAGTACATGAGCAAGATCGGAAAGGGTCTGCTCCCCGGCAATCTGTACTCCTACTCGGGGGACATCCCCGGGGCGCCGGAGCTCTTCTTCACGGTGTACTTCTGCATGACGGGCCTGCACGGCATCCACGTTGTCGCAGGCATCATCGTGCTGTTCTGGCTCCTGATTCGCGCCGGCAAGGGGCACTTCAACAGCGGATACTATTCGCCGATGGAGAACGTGGGCCTGTACTGGCACCTCGTCGACCTCGTCTGGATCTTCCTCTTCCCGCTTCTCTACCTCGTGAAGTAAGCGCCCTCGGGCCGACTTCATCGGAGTTGTATCATGGCTGACGCTCATCACGACGAGCTCGGGGCACACATCTCGCCCCTGCAGACCTACTTCGCCGTCTTCGGCGCGCTGCTCGTGTTCACGGTGCTCACGTATGCCGTGTCGCTGGCGGACCTCGGGCCGTTCGCGTTCCCGATCGCGATGGTGGTCGCCTTCTGCAAGGCGTTCCTCGTCGCCACGTTCTTCATGCACCTGAAGTACGACGAGCGGTTCAACGTCGTCGTTTTCGTTTCGTCGCTCTTCTTCGTGAGCGTGTTCGCGTTCTTCACGATCATCGACGTGACGGGCCGCGGCGCGCTCCGTCCCGAAGAGGGCTACTACGTGTTTCAGGAAGAGCTGGATGCCATCGCGGCGATGGAGGCTGCTGCAGCCGCCGAGGAAGCGACGGCGGCCGGCGAAGAGGAAGCTGAGGCAGACGACGACGATCACTGAGCTCGGCGCCGCTGGACGCGAAGCGCGCGACGGTGTCGCGCGCTTCGTTCGTTTTTGGGACCACGACCGGGTGGAGCGCGACTCGGTACGGCGTGACCCGATGCGGCGCCGACGATCGGGTCAGGTGGGGCCGTCGTCGGTCGGGCGCCCCATCGGCAGGGTATCTGTCGGTACGGGGCCTCGGCTGCGTCGCGGATCGCCGGGTCCGAAGAGCGGTCCCTCGACGTCCATCGCGGCCCACACCCACCACTGTGCCCACGTGGTGAACCGGTACCCGTGGTGGGCCTCGAAGCGCGCGGCGGCCTCGACGAGGCCGGTCAGGCCGTGCTGGACGGTCTGCATGAACGAACGGGTGAGCAGGCCGCGTCGTGCGGCGCGATTGACCAGACTGACGACGAGGCGGGCCTCCCAACCGGCGAACGCGCGGACGGTGCGCACGTGGGTGTCGAGGGTCTCGACGAGGCGGCGGGCGTGGGTCGCGGACGCGTCGGTGGGGGGCAGGATCGTCGCGCCACCGACGGGCACGCTCTGGTTGGCGACCGACGGGGCGAGATCGCGGATGTGCGCCCGGGCTCGACGCAGGACGAGGTCGTCGGTGCCGACGTCGCACAGGTGCTGGTAGAGCGCCCGGGGGCTCAGGGGCATGGCGAGCACGGACGCTCGGGCGTCGCTCGCGTCGGTCTCGAGGGATCGCCCGGCGTCGAGGACCTGGCGATAGAGCCGGTCGATGGAGGCATCGGACGCCGGTGTGACGAAGCGTTCGACCGTATCGAGGGTCGTCGACTGCAGGGTTCGGCCCAGCGCCCGGCGCCGCTCGGGGTGATCGAGCACCGTGCACAGCAACCATTGGCCGGTGACCGCAGCGCGCGCGGCCCACCGGGTGCTCGCTCGGGTGTCCGGTGTCGGGCATGCGTTGGCGACCTCGCGCAGCCACGCTCGCATGTCGCAGTCCGGCCGCAGCAGCGGGTCGATGCACGGCTCGGCGTCGGCGAAGGTCAGCCCGCGCCCCGCGTCGAAGCGTTCGCGGACATCCGCGAGGAGCGCGGGGATGTCGTCGCCGTCGCTTGCGGTCAGCGTGCTCGCGTCGTCGACGGGGGCGTCAGGTTGTCGGCCGGGCAGCAGCAGGGGGGACTCGTGGGGTTCGACGTGCGCCCAGACTCGCACAGAGCCACCGGGGATCGAAGAATCGCCGTTGCGGGTGGCCGGTTGCGGTGAATTCTGCGACAACGATCGGACCTCGCACCGGCGTCGGATCATGCTCCGCAGTACCCTCCATCGGCTTCTCTACGTCCTGCTCGCGCTCGTCGTCGCTCCGATCAGTGCGTGGGCCGACGGCCCGATGCTCGAGGGCACGGTGGTGAGCGCGTGGGACGGGGTCGGTCTCGAGGGGGCACGGGTCGTTGTCGCGGGCGGCGCTGCGTCGGCGGTGACCGATGCCCATGGCCGGTACCGCATCGACGCCGGTCTCGTCGGCGCGACCGACGTCATCGTGCACCTCGAGGGCGCGGAGCCCGTCCGTTTCGTCGGGCAGCTGCCCGGAGAGGATCGGACGCTGCACGTGTTCGACGAGCGTGTGTCGATCGATGCAGCACCGGTGTACGGCGCGCCGATTCCGGGCCGGGTGCAGGCGCAGGCAGAGCCGGTGCGACTGGACGATCTCTTCGAGGGCGGCATGCTCGATGCGCGCGTCGGTGACGCGTTGCCCGCGACGATCCGTGTCGGGCGGCGATTCGCCACGTCGTGCAGCGGCAACCCGGTCACGCGGATCGATACGGTACCGCTCGAGGAGTACGTCGAGGGGGTTCTCGTCCCCGAGATCGGCGTGTTCAAACGCGTGGCCGGCGGGCCCGACTCGGCCCTCGAGGTGTACAAGGCCTTCGCGGTCGCGGCGCGATCGTACGCGGTGTGGTTCTATCTGCAGAACCCGACCGCCGAGTACCACCTCGACGACACGGCCTGCAATCAGCGATACGACGAAGCGCGCGACGACTTCATCCGCGGCGCGGTCGACGCCACGGCGGGCGTCATCATGGTCGCCGCGCACGACGCAGGGCTGCTCGACAAGCTCGAGTATGCCGCGTCCTGCGGCCACCACGGCACGCGCCCGGAGTACCAGGACGCGCTGGTGCCGGACCCGACGTCGGTGACCGCGTGTGTCGGCTCGTGGTGCGGGCACACGGGGTGCGCCGGCCACGAAGTGAACCCGGCGGTGCCCGGCGAGGGCCGCTGCCTTGTGCGCGGGATCTGCCAGTGGGGCTCGGTCGAGCGGTCGATGCAGGGCGACACCTGGCGCGAGATCATCGCCCACTACCAGCCGAACGTGCAGCTGCTCGGCGTCGAGGGCGGCACGGTCGACACGCTGCTCGTCGGCTACGTCCGCGAGGGCGACATCATCGACGGTCGAGGCGTGCCCGGGGTGTCGGTCGACCTCGACACCGGCGAGCGCGCGATCACCGACGACGCGGGGTACTTTCGGTTCTTCGACGTGGCGCCCGGCGCCCGCACGCTGACGTACAGCGGGGGCGGCATCGTGGCGACGAGTCAGGTGAAGGACGTGGCGTCCGGTGTGACGAACTGGGCGAGCATGGCGGTGGAGCGTGAAGGCGGCGGCGTGGTCGACGCAGGCCCGGGCGACACCGGCGTGCCGGATGTGGGGCCGGAGCCGGACGTCGGGCGTGAAGACGTCGGCGGGGGCGCGGACACCGGCGTGCCGCCGACGGACACCGGTTCACCGGTCGACACCGGCATCGCCGACACGGGCGCGTCGTCGGACACCGGGGGTGGGCCCTCGATCCAGCCCGGGGATGGAGGCACCACCGGCCGCACCGACGCGGGGGCTCGTGAGCCGACCGCGTCGGCCGAGGGGCCACTGCCCGTGTACTCGGTCGTCGGCTCGGATGGCCTCGGCGAGACCGGCTGTGCCTGCGCGGTACAATCCGGCCCGTCGGGCGTACGGGGCACGGCCGTGCTGGGACTCCTGGCGCTGCTCGCGCTGCGAGGGCGTCGTCGATGAGCGCTGTGATTCCGCCGTTCGTCGCGTTCGAGCTGCCTGCACTCTCGACCCCGCCCGGGCTCGACGCCGAGGGCCGTCGCGCGTGGGTGCGCGGGGCGTCGGACGCCGAGCTGGTGGATGCGATCGACGCGATGGTCGTCGCGCTCGCGTCCGTCGAACCCGTCGCCGTCGCCGGATTGCCCGCCGGCGAGGTCTTCGCGTCGCCGTGGGGCCTGCGGGCCATCGCGCTGTCGACGGGGGCGGGGGCCTGGGCCGCCCACCACGAGGTGCGGCATCTCATCGAGTGGCCGGACGCGTTCGGTGACGACGAGGCCGTGCACGACGACGCCCACGGCGCCTGGTCGCGCGGTGTGCTCGAGATCGGCAAGTACCGGTCGTTCCTGCAGGACGAGCCGCTGACGGTCTACAACCCGAACCACATGGCGAAGTGGGCGCCTCACGAGCTGCTGCACCGGGCCGGCGCGTACTTCTGGCGCGAAGGTGCGAGCGCCTGGGATCTGTACCTCACCGCGCGCCTGAACGAGCTCGTGCCCGTCGTCACCTGGTACGGAGTCGACCAGATCCTGCGCCGTGACGGGGGTCGCTTCGATCGCGCGGCGTGGGCGGCTCGGCCGGCGGCGCCGCTCGCGGACGCGACGTGGCGCACGGCGACGGACCGCCGGGCGCGCGTGGAGCGCGACGCGTCGCTGCTGCGGCGGACGGTCGAGCACTTCGACCGCGAGCTCGCCGCGATCGATCGCGAGATCGCGACGTGGCAGCAGGTGGCGACCCCGCAGGACGGGCTCGACGCCTCGAGCGACGCCATCGCCTACGTCGTGGGGCACGCCACGCGGCTGCGGGATCGCGCGACCGTCCGCTTCATGGACCGGGCGCTCGTCGAGGGTGTGCACTACGACGCGACGGTCGAAGCCTATCGCGCACGGGTGGTTCGGCTCTTCGACGAGGTCGTGTTCGGCGCGATCCACGTCGATGCCGAGGTCGCGCGTACCCGCGCAACCGGGCGCTGGCTGCACGACGTGCTCCACCGCGCGGCATCGAGCGGGTGGGACGTGTTCAAGCGGCTCGTGCCCGTCCTGGACGACGCTCGCTCGGCGCTCGCCGCGGCAGCCGATGGCGCGCAGGCCGTCGACATCGACGCGTGGTCCGCCGCGATCGCGGATCGGTTGCGGGACGGCGCAGCGGACCGGGTGCTCGCCGTCGGATCCGGCGACGCAGTGGACCGGGCACAGCTCGTCGAGGGGCTCGTGTCTGTCGTGCCTCGAACCACCCTCGCGCTCGGGCTCGACGACCCGAGCAGCGACGCGCTGACGCGCTTCGCGGCGTGGCCCGGGCACCGCGCTCGCACGCGGCTTGTCGAGCGCCTTGCGGCGTGGCTGCGCGTTGACGGCGCGGATCCCGCGCACCTGGCGCTCCTGCGGCTCGAGCAGACGATCGCCGCCGCGGACCGTCGTGCAGACGACCGGGTCGAGCGGCTCTGTGTCCCCGCAGACCGGTTGCCCGAAGCGTTCGACGGCGTCGTCGTCCGCAATACGGCGTTTGCAGTCCACTCGTTCGACGTGGACGTCCTCGCGCTGCACGCGGACCCGACCGCCGCGCTCGACGACGTCGCGACGCCCACGGACCTGCTCGTCGGCTGCTATCGGGACGGGGTGTCGATCCTGCCGGCGCCCGCCGTCGTGCGCGAGCTGTGGGACGCGCTCGCAGAGCGAGGCATGGATGTCGGGGATGCGTGGGCGCTGCTCGACGCCGCTCTCGACGGGGGCGAGGTCGCGCCGGGTCTGCCCGCGGACGCCGACACCTGGCTCGACGAGCTGCTCGCGGCGGGCGCGCTCGGGTTCATCCCGACGGACTAGCGTTCACGGCCTGCACGGCGTCGCGCGCCCGTACCGTCAACCGGCCGAAGGCCGAGCCGCACGTTGGCGGGCGCGCCACCACCCGAGGGGCAGGGCGATGGCTTCGGCGACCAGCACGAACGCCGCGGCGGTCATCGCCTGTGTCGCGCCGACGGACAGGTTCCACCGGAACGCCAGGTAGAACCCGAAGAAGCCGCTGGCGGCGCCGATCGCCATGGCCAGCAGGAACGCCCGCCACAGGTTGCTCGACACCCGCAGCGCGGCGATCGCGGGCAGTGTGGAGTAGGCAAAGACCGGCAGGACGCCGAGCTCCCAGGTGCAGAGGGAGACGGCGGCGGCCAGGGACACGACGAGCGCGCCGTTGAGCACGCCGACCGGGACGCCACGGACGCGGGCGCTCTCGGCGTCCATCGTCGTCGCGGCGAACCCGCGGAACCACCACAGGTGCAACAGCCCGATCGGGACGCAGGTGCGGATGACGTGGCGCAGGTCTTCGGGGGCGAGGATGCCGCCGTCGCCGCGCCCGCTGAACATCCACGTGGTGATGTTGGGGATGTCTTCCTGCGAGACGAGTCCGCCGAGGCCGAGGGTCCCGGCGGTGGCGGCGATCCAGCCCCACCCCAGCCACGCGTCGCGCCGTGCGGCGTCGGCGCGACCGACGAGGACCAGCGACGTGGCGAGCGCCACGACGAACGCGGCGGCTGCGGTAAAGACGGTCTTCTCGGGGCCCGGCGCAGCGTGCAGCTCGTGCAGGTGCGCCGCCTCGACGGCGAACCACGCGTGCCACGCGATGAGCGCGACGACGATGCCGAGCCCGGACGTCTGGGCGAGGGTCGCGGTGAAGAACACCATGCGGCGCGAGACGACCCAGACGCCGAGGGCTCCGAGGGTCGCGCCGGCGATGACTCCGGCGAGGGTGGCGCTGCCGAAGAACTCCCACAGCTCGAGAAACGCAGACAGGCTGTTGGCCGGATCCGTCATGCGCAGGGCTCGTCGGGCAGGGCGTACCGGTGTCGAAACGCGGGGGCGGCGGCGACCACGTCGATCGGGCCGGTCGCCACCACCGCGGCGTCGGCGTCGACGAAGATGCCGTGCGTAGCCCGGGCGACGGTGAGGTCCACGTGGTGACTGACGAGGACCACTGCCGTGCGGCGATCGGCTCGGACCCGGTCCAGGACGTCGAAGAGGTGCCGTTCGGACGCCGCGTCCATCGCGCTGGCCGGCTCGTCGAGCAGCAGCAGCTCGGGGTCGCTGACGATCGCGGTCGCCAGCAGGACGCGCTGCTTCTGGCCCTCGCTCAGCTCGTGAAAGCGGGCGTTGGCCAGCGCCGTCGCGTCGGCGAGAGCGAGCGCTTCATCGACGGCGCTCGAGCCGAGCAGTGGCACGGCGAAGCGCCAGCCGGTCGACAGACCCGAGCGCACGACGTCGCGGCATCGGGCGGGCACGGTGGTGTCGATCGCCGTGCGCTGTCCGACCCACGACACACGCAGGCCACGCCGTCGTTCGACGGTGCCGGACACCGGGCGCAGGACGCGGGCGAGGGTCCGCAGCAGGGTCGACTTGCCCGAGCCGTTGCGGCCGAGCACCGCCCAGAGCTCACCCGGACGCACCGCGACGTCGACCGCAGGCAGCAGGGGCTGCCGGCTGCGACCGACGACGAGGCGATCTGTGGTCAGAACGGGGTCAGCAGACATGGGGCTCCGTCTAGCTGGACCGGGGGCGCGCGTCACTCCCCTTCGTGCTCACCCTCGTGGGCAGCCTCCTCGATCACGACCTGGACGAGGTCGCCGTCGACCGGGCCCAGGGCCAGGGTGTACGTGCCGATCTCGAGGTCCGCCGTGCCGTAGAGGGCGAGCGCGGCGCAGCCGCCTTCGGGCGAGGTCACGACCTCTTCCCAGGCGACCTCGTTGCCGCCGGCGTCGAAGAGCATTGCGCTGGCGTCGGTCGAGAAGCCGAACGCGAACTCGGTCGCCTCGTCGGCCGCGAACGAGATGTAGCCGACCGCGCCCGCGGGCAGGGTGACGTCGTGGCGGGTGTGCTCGGTGCTCGCGTCCGGGGCGCCCTCGGGGGCGTCGGTCGCGGTCAGGGCGAGCTCGGGCCCCTCTTCCAGGTGCTCGCAGAACTCACCGACGAAGCCCTCGCCGTGCTCCTCGTGCTCGTCATGGTCCTCGTCGTCGCCACAGGCGTGCTGCGAGAGGGCGAGCGGAGCGAGAAAGGCGGTCATGGCGATGCGGCGAAAGATACGATTCGTCGTCATGTCGGACTCCGGGGTGTGCGGACCGGTTCAGCGGTCGACGGTGACGTCGAGCGTGGCGTGCTCGACGAGATTGGCGGCGATGGTGATCAGGGCCGAGGCGTCGGTGAGGCGGCCGTCGGTGATCTCGACGCCGCCGAAGTCGACGCCATCGAGCAGTTGCGCGGGGATGGTGAGCGTGACGTCGAACGCGTGGTCGACGGGGGTGTCGCGGGTGACGGCGCCGTCGAGGGGCACGTCGACGACGATCGGGCCGACGAGCTCGACGCGGACGTCGACCCCGCCGTCGTCGATGCGGCCTGAGTCGGTGTCGTCGAACACGCGACCGTCGACGACGAGGCGATCGAGGGTGACGGCCATCGTCGCGAAGTCGCCGCGCTCGAGCGTGCAGCCGCCGGCGCAGGGTGTCATCGGCAGCGGGGACGGGTCCGCGAGCAGGTCGGCGACCGCCGCGACGACCACCGTGGTGGTGGCTCCCGGGTCGACGCCGCCGAGCTCGAGGGCGATGTCCTCATAGTCAACGAGGGCGCCGTCGTCGGCGTGGCAGTGCCCGTTGTGGCAGTTCGAGTACCCGGCGGGGGGATCGGCCGGGTCGAACGAGGCGTCGCCGCCGGTCGCAGCGAACGTCAGCGTCGCGCTGCGCACGGTGGCCGACGCGGCAAAGAGGTCGACGGACTGGTTCGTCGTCGTCACCCACCGCCCATCGTCGTTGATGCGCGCGACCGGCAGGTCGAGCGTGGCCCGGACGTCGAACGTCGCCCGGGCCCACGGCTCGCCATCCGACCAGGCGCACCCGGCGAGGCCGCCAGCGACGGCGGCGACGAGCAGCGAACGCGGGTCAGTGGGCCAGCGCATCGTACACCTCGTCGAGCAGGGACTCGGACCAGTCGAGCCACGTCTGGCCGTCCGCCGGGCCGCCGGTGACCGTGACGAGCGTGGCGCCGGTGAGCTGGCCGAGCGTCGTGGACGTGTTCGTCGGGTAGTACGTCTCCTGAAGCACGAGCCCGACGCCCTGCGATCGCATGGCCTGCACGACGGACGCCGTGTGCGACGGGCTCGGCGGGACGCCCGGGCGCGGCTCGACGGTCGCGACAAGGTCGAGCCCGAGCCAGTCTTCGAGGTAGAGCATCGACGCGTGGTACGTGACGATGTCGGTCGCGCCGAGGGACCCGAAGCGGTCCCCCGCCTGGCCGGCCCACGCGTCGATCGCCGCTGCCACGGCCTCGCCGCGGGCGCGGTAGCCGGCGGCGTTGCCGGGGTCGAGGGCGGCCATGCGCTCGCCGAGCGCGCGCGCGACGAGCGCCGCGCGGCGTGCGTCGTACAGGTAGTGCGGGTTGCCTGCGGCGTGAACGTCGCCCTGGGACCGATCGGCCCCCGCGCCGGGGACGCCGAGGGGCGTGATCGCCGTGCTGGCGTCGAAGTAGCCGTCGCGTCCTTCGAGAACGTCCGGGTTGCGGGCCTGGGCGAGCAGCGCGGGCAGCCAGCCGATCTC
>Ga0070729_10000571_pt1 | contig 73955 bp, 63 predicted proteins | sample tdDd472_FD_66725 | JGI IMG/M metagenome (GOLD analysis project Ga0070729, IMG submission 66725) | Marine sediment microbial communities from the Atlantic coast under amendment with organic carbon and nitrate - tdDd47.2 | ecosystem: Environmental > Aquatic > Marine > Coastal > Sediment | place... | reverse complement strand
GGTGCCTGCGACATGATCGTAAGACCGGTTGCGTAAGAGGCCACCGCAATCATCAGCAAGCGCCCTTCGCCCAGTATTGGCGTAATTCTGCCTACCAGTCCCAACTGAACGACCATCACCACTGCGCCAAGGTACATAAACACCAGGCCGACTTCTTTAGGCCCCCAGCCAAAACGGGCTTCAGACCACAAAGGCATGATGGTTTCGAACATCGCCATAACAAAGAATACGAGAAAACCCATCAACACCATCTGCGCGAGGAAAGGCCGGCTCAAAACGTGTTTAATCGAATCAAGACGGCCGCCGATTTCTTTCTGATGTTCCAGCGCTTCTTTGCGGGTTTCTTCCGAAACGCTTTCCTTCATAAAGAACACGATCGCAAAGAAAGTGACCGCAGAAATAGCCGCGGCAGCGAGACTCGGCATCAACATGGAAGCGGAATCGGCATCGCCACCACTGAGCAGACCACCCAACGCAGGTCCGAACATAAAGCCAAGGCTCACCGCACCGCCGACCATGCCCATGCCTTTGGCACGCTTCTCCGGTGGCGTAATATCGGTGACATAGGCGACAGCTGCTGCGAAATTGCCCGCCATCAATCCGGTCATCAGGCGCGCCGCGCCCAGAACCCAGAGATTGGGTGCGTAAGCCATGATTACGTAAGCCACAGCTGCACCAGCCGTTGTCACCAGCAACACCGGCTTGCGTCCCCAGCGGTCACTGGCCCGCCCCCAGAGCGGGTTGGCAACGACCTGACCAAGGGAATAGGTCGAGATGATGAACGCGGCAATCATCGGCGAGGCGCCGAGGTTTTCAGCAGCGAACATGAACGGCGGCAGAATCAGACCGAAGCCCAATCCGCTTGCCATCACGACCAGAAAAATAATCAGCATCAGTTATTCCGTTCGGGAAAAGCTTCCGGAAGCATCCCTACTTGTATTCGAACTTGGCCCGGCCGCCGGTCTGCGCAGACACATCCACACTCTGCAGGAACTTCAGAGCCGCTTTGTCATTCTTCAGATAGGCATCAAGGAATGCGATCTGCAGGGTGCTGACAATTTCCACACCCTGAGGATCGGCCTCACCACCGCGGTCTTCGCGGCAGATCAAACCACCAAAGTAGTGATCGGAGTTCTCCAGCACTACTGAGTACTTATCGCCCGGAGGTGACAGAGTGTATGGCGACATCCGCCACTCCCATGGGAATTCCTCGCGGGTGCCAATATTGCCCGTATCCAGCGTGCCGCCGTTAGCAATGAGCGGACGGTCGATCGAGTCGAAGGCTTCTTTGGTCAGTTCAGATTTGTCGACCAGTTTCGCAGGACCAACGCCGCTAAGAATGACCGCCGCGTCAAAACGCTCGTCGGCGTACGACACGACCTCACCCTTGCGGCTGACAATCGGCGCGCCAATCATCACTTGCGACATCATGCCGCCGAAGGAATGCCCGGACACAGCAACGTTCTCTATGTCCAATGTACCGTTGAAGTCCGGCAGTGCCGCTTCAATGCGTGGCGCGGCATCAACAGCAAAACTCAAATCCAGCGCGCGCGACTCAAGCAAAGTGAACAGCACCCGCGGATTGATCTTGCCCAGATTCGGTGAGTCGAGATGATTCAGCGCAATGACGACATAGCCATTGGACACCCAACGATCGGTGACACTGCGGAATTGCTGCGGATAACAAAACGCGCCGTGTGAGAACACGACAACCGGAAAGCTGCCTTCCGCATCCGGATAGGAAACCTGCAGAACGATCTCGCGATCCTGTTTCTCATCGAACAGTTTCAGCTCATCTACATGTTTAACGTCATACGGACCCGCAGCTGTGTTCCAGGTGCGTTCCGGAGTGCCTGCACAGGCGGCGAGCAAGGCTGCCAGCAATGCAGCTGCTAGAAATCTGAACATGAAGAAGGTCCTTCCCAAAGCGGTTTGCCAAACGGAGAAACTGAATTGACGGCAAGTCTAGGGTGCAGAACAGCGCCTGCCAAATATATTTGGCCTATTGTCCGGAATCAGCTCAGGAACCAGCTGAAGAATCAGCCCCGGCGTCCAGCAACGGTATCGAGTCGAGCACCCAGCCCTTCTGCCCGCGGCGGGCCGGGCTCGGAATCGCATAGGCCACGCGCTTCTCATCCCGCCTGACCGCTTCGGTATCGATGCGCCAGCCCTTGGCAGTCCATTCGTCCAGAAGGTCGCGGTACATCAGAATGACTTTGTCCGCCGGCACCATAAACTCCTTCGTATTGCTGTCCGGCGTCACGACCGGATGCAACTCCTCCAGCACCACAATGTCCTGCTTCGCGACATACCAGTTCTTCTCGGTAATCGCGTCATCCTGTTCCGGGCCGAGTGCCATGTTGCGCATGTTGATCAGATAGATTTTGGCCCGACCCTCATCAACCGGCGCCTCATACACATACTGACCGAACTCCGCTTCCTCTGAGAAACGGATGATCGTCCAAAGGTGATTCGGTCCGCAGTGACCCGAACCCGCTTCACGATCACTTTTCGCGGTCTTGTACTTCGCCATCACGCTTTCTTTGTTAGCCGGTGGCGAATTGAACTTGTGAAAGAACCCGAAACCCCAGTCGGAATCTTCGTCGACCATGCGCAACTCGTGCACTTTGTATTCGGCATTCTCACCACCGAAGCCATGCGTGGGGTGCACAAATTCATTGTGTGCCGGGTCCAGACCGTTCTCGATGGAACGCTCGTAGTTCACATCAACTTCGTAGGTCATCCACGTGGCACGCCAACCTTCCTGATCAAACGTCGGAATATCCATGATGGGAGGACGCTCTGCTTCAGGCAGATCACCGAGAAAGGCAAAGACAATGCCATAGCGCTCTTCAACCGGATACGCGTCGATACGGGTGCGTCCCGGCACCTTCGCATCCTTGCCCAGAGAAGGAATCTTGACGCACTCGCCGCTGCCGGTGAACTCCCAGCCGTGATAAGGGCACTGCACACAATCTCCGAGCACCTTGCCGTCACCCAGCGAGCCGCCGCGATGAGTGCAGGTATTGCTGAGCACATGCGCCTGCCCCTTAGAATCACGAAAAGCCACCAGATCCTGCCCCAGAATGCGGGTTTTCAGCGGCGTGTCGGTAAGATCGGTGCTGAGGCAAGCCGGATACCAGAAGTTAATAAACATAATTTGGTCTCAAAAAAGCCTTATCTTTCAGTGGCTGAGCTTCCGGGCTGGCAATCGTTGCACAGCGTCATACAGCAATAATAGCAGCCAGAGTAGAGTTCGCAGCCCACAGCACGCCGGATGCGCCCGTCGGGAGCAACACCGGTCTCGTTCAGGATACGGACACTGCGACGTGAAGCACAACCTTGGGGAACAATCGGGGGTATTCTCGGTCGCACAATAAGTACAGCGTGCATAGTTTGTGCACGTTACTAGTGCACATTATTTTAGAGGAACCCCAATGGCACACGCGCAGCATATCGATGACTCTCAGTTACTGGATGAAGTCGTCAAGAAACCCAAATCATCATTCAAAGCCGCCAAAACCGGTTTTGAAGGTCGCGAAGATGAAGTCGGCAAAGCCGTTCAGCTCGCACTGAAAACTCTGGCTAACAGCGCCGGCTACAAGCACGAAATGAATGACGCGCTTGTTAAGGCCCGCTTGCAGGCCATGCAGTTCGCCAAAGACAAAGGCCTGATGGAAGAGTACGTCGAGCACGACATCAAAACGATGCGCCCGATCAACTCACGCGTCGGCCAGGTCATTGCTAACACCGGCGACAAAGAAGCCGCACTGGTTGGCCTGACCGAACGTACCGCTTGTCACTATCAGCTGGTTCTCGAAACCCAGGCTGAAGAAGGCAAACGCACCTGGCACTCACCCTGGAAAACAGTTCTGGATGCCTGCAAACGGATGGAAATGTTCGACATCACCGAACAGGAAATCCATGAGCAGTGGTTCACCCCGCGCATTCTGGGTTACGCCAAAGACATGGGCGTCGATATCAAAGTATCCGAGTGGAACGACGACGGTATCATCACCATCGAACTGACCGACTAAAGATACAGTTCAATGTATTTAAAAAGAGCCGCAGGCATTGCCTCGCGGCTCTTTTTTTACGGCTAGAATTCACCCATGAAGTTCTTTCCCCCAATCCTGACCGCGTTGCTTCTTACCGTGATCACGGCCTGTAGCTCACCACGTGAGTATCAGGCGGACGTCATAGTTGTAGGCGCAGGTATTGCAGGCCTTGCAGCCGCCATCGAAGCCCGTGATCAGGGCGCGAAGGTAATTGTTATCGACGCCAACTCGGTGGGCGGCGGACATGCTGTGCAGGCAGGCGGACTGGCACTGGTTGATACAGGCTTGCAGCGCGACAAAGGCATTGAAGACTCCACTGAACTTGCCGTCGCAGATATGCTGGCGTTCGGTGAAACAGCGGACCGGGCCTGGGTGAAACGCTATGCGGAACAATCCGGACCGGAAGTTTACGACTGGCTGACCGATATGGGCGTCGAGTTCAAAATGGTTCTGCCGACACCGGAAACGAGCGTACCCCGTTTTCATTTCACCCGGGGTACCGCCGTGCACGTTGTCATACCGATGATGCGTGAGGCTATGAAAGACGAGTCGATTCAGTTCTTCTGGAGCACTGCTGCACGCAGCATCATCACCAATGAAGCCACCGGCGCCGTCACTGGTGTCGGGGTAACGAACCTGCGCAATGGCGGTCGGTACGAGCTGTACGCTCCCACCGTAATCCTTGCCACCGGGGGCTATCAAAGTAATCCGCAAATGGTTAACGACAACTGGTCACATAGTCCGGTCGACACAACGCTGACGGGTTCCGGCGCGTTCGCCGACGGCAGCGGCTACCAGTTGGCTGCGCTGTCCGGCGCCGGTCTGCAACGTATGCAGGAACAGGTGACGTTCGTTAACGGCATACCGGACCCGCGCGCTCCGGGTCGCGGACTGACAATCGAGAATCGCCGCGCTGTGTGGGTGAACGCCAAAGGTGAGCGTTTTGTCGACGAACGACTGCCGGCGAAACAAAAAGAACGGGCCGTGTTTAATAATGCTGCCGACGGGCACTGGCTGATAGTCGACAGCAAAGGCATCAGGAAAACCATTGTCCGTGGTGCCGCCTGGGTGAACCCCGACAGCATTCGCGAAGAAGTTCTGGGTAACCCTGACATTACGACCGTTGCCTACACGACCGACGAACTGGCAGAGCAGCTCGAACTTCCGGCGCTGGCGCTGGCACGCAGTCTTGCGGGACAAACCGAAGCGCCCTACTACGCGTTACAACTGTACCCGCTCACCAGAAAAAGTCTGGGCGGGCCGGCGATTGATGAGAGTGCCCGCGTGGTCACAGCTGAAGGGCAGGAAGTGCCCGGGCTTTATGCAGCAGGGGAACTGACGGGTGTTGCCGGCATCAACGGCAGCTATGGCGGTTCCGGTACGTTTCTTGGTCCTGCGGTGCTGCTCGGCCGGATCGCCGGTAGGGCAGCCGCGAAAGCACCCCGGCCCGCAATTCCGGAGCAGCTTTCTACAGCTGCGATTGAAGCGGCAGCGGAATCCCCGGACGGCTATTGGCACTACAAGACTGCGCATGACCTGATTCACGAACGTGAACTGACCTGCGAGACCTGCCACAACGTGACGCCGATGGCTGAAATCTCTGCCAATGCAGATATGCGGGTGCGTCTGAATACCTGCACGCAGTGCCACTAAATACCACCGGAAACCGCTTTACCTGCTGATTGTCCGCACCGGTATTGAGTTAGTATGGAACCAATTCTTGTGAACATTCCTGACACACCGACATGAGCAAGCCGGAAGAACAAACACAACCTGAGAAAGTACCGTCGGACGACTATCCGAATCCAGCGTATTCCTGGTACGTGGTCTGCATTCTGACGATTGCTTATGTGTTCTCGTTTCTGGACCGCCAGATTATGGCGTTGCTCATCGAACCGATCCGTGCCGACATGGAGATCAGCGACACACAGATCAGTCTACTGCTCGGTCTGGCGTTTTCTATTTTCTACACCGTGCTCGGCATCCCCATCGGCCGGTTGGCTGACCGTAAAAGCCGTCGCGGCATTATTGCTGTCGGCATTACGATCTGGTGCCTGATGACCGCTGCTTGCGGTCTCGCCAAGAACTTCACGCAACTGTTTATGGCACGCGTCGGTGTGGGCGTTGGTGAAGCCACCTTAAACCCGAGCGCCCTGTCACTGATCAGCGACTATTTTCCCCGCGAGAAACGCGCCCGCCCCATCGGCTTCTACAACATGGGTGTATCTCTGGGTGCGGGCATCGCCATGATTATCGGCGGGCAGATTATCGCCTGGGTATTTTCATCACCGGCCATTGAAGTGGCTCTTATCGGTGAACTGAGACCCTGGCAAACGGTATTCATCATGGTCGGCCTGCCAGGTCTACTGATCGCAGCCCTGATGGTTACCGTTCGTGAACCCCGCCGCCGCGGCCGCGTTGAAATTGACGGCGCCAAAACACAGGAACTGCCGCTGAAAACGGTGATTAATTTCCTGTGGGAACGCAAAGCAACCTATCTGAGCATGTTCCTTGGCATGTCTGTTGTGATGATCGTCGGCTACGGCTATCTGTTCTGGATTCCGACCATGTTCATCCGCACCTGGGGCTGGAGCATCTCGGAAGTCAGCATGGCTTACGGCATCATCGTGCTGATCTTCGGACCACTCGGCGTAAACTTTGCCGGCTGGCTCGCCGAAAAGATGTACAACAACGGTCGCCGTGCTGCGCATATGCGCGTGACTTTGCTGGGCGTCTTTATGCTGGTCCCGTCAGCGGCACTGGCACCCGTCATGCCCACGCCTGAACTCACACTTGCGATGCTGACGGTGGTGACAATCAGTGCAGCCATTCCGACAGCAACAGGAACCGCAGCACTAATGATGATCGTGCCAAACCAGATGCGCGCGCAGACCACAGCCTTGTATTACTTCGTGACCAACATCTTCGGGCTGACACTGGGGTCGTCTGCGGTAGCGATGGTGACGGACTATGTGTTCAAAGATGACAGCGCGCTGCGCTACTCGATTGCTATCGTGTCAGGTGTAACCGGTGCACTGGCTTTGGCAGTGCTGCTCTACAACCTCAAGCACTACCGGCAGAGTGTCATCGAAGCAGACAGCTGGGGCGGTTAAGACCAGACTAGGCAAAAGCCTTATTCAGCGCGGCATTCAGATCAGCACGCTGGGCCAGCATCGATTCCAGTACTTGCAGCTGATTACGCGCCCGCACTTCATTGTGCTCGCTGCGGCTGGCAAAACGGCTTGCATCCCAACCGAAATAGCTTTCGTTTAGCGCATCAGCACAGAAGCGTGCGGACAGCTCCACCAATATCGTTTGAGTACCGTCGATGAAGCTCTGCCACTCGGCTGCCGTGACAAAATCACCGGCCACCTCTGCATAACCCCGGGCAGCAGCAGCAAAGTAGTCAGCCCGGAACTCAGGGTCAGACGAGTCTTCGCTGGTCGGGTTGCACCAGGAGCGGAACGCATCGCCCATCTCCAACGGCAAAGCCATGTAAGCGAGAGTATCGAGATCGACCCAGCACATAGCCTGACCCGCTTCGTCGAACAGAAGATTAGAAATCTTCGGGTCACCATGCACGAGACGTTGCGGTGCATCCGGCAATACCGGCAGCTCTCCGGCCAGTTTAAGTATCTGCTGAGCGAGCGGTTCGACAGCTACAAAGCGCGGGTGATCTGCGTGGTCTTTCAACGCCTGCTCTAAAGCAGCCAGATGCCGGGACGTATCGTGCACATGCGGGCGCTGATGACTGAATTGCATCTGCAGGTCCGCCACTCCGCAGTGGAACGTCGCCAGCGCTGCACCGGCTTCTTTGGCCTGTTCAACAGAAGACAGACCGTCATAACTGACGCCGTCAACAAACTTCATCAGGCGCCAGTCGTCGCCAGCGTATTCAACACTCAATTCGCCGTCATAGGCAGGAATGATTTCCGGCGCAAGCACCCCTTTGTCGCGCAGGTGATTGGTGACAGCAGCGATGTCGTCGGTAACTGAAGCCGGAAATATATTGTTCACACACTGAAGCACCAGCGTTTGCCCGCAATCAGTTTCGACTTTCCAGGTCTGGTTGATCAAACCCGTACCCAGTTCGGACACCTTCAACCCGAACAAACCATACTGCTCGAGCACTTCAACAACCGGTCTCAACATCTTTGATTCACCTTAAGTCTGATTGCCACTACTGTGTGGTCAGGTAACGCAGCATATGCCGTTTGTGCGACCTTGCGCAGCATACTGAAAGCTCATCAACCACCAGCAGGGCAGCATGGCAAACAGACTCGGACCGATACGACTGACCGAGGGCATAGGCCGGAAGAATCTTCTGGCGTTGTTCCACTCATCGATGTGGTCGATCGTGTTCATTACGTTCCTGAACCTGCTGAACCCGTATCTGCTGCGGGAACACCTGCAAATGCCGATGGCGGTGCAGGGCGATTTCACCGGCAACCTGTATGTGCTGACTGAAGTCATCACGCTGGCACTGACCATTCCACTGGGCGTGTTGTCCGACCGGATCGGTCGCAAAAAGATTTTTTCGTTCGGCTTTTTGATCATCACAGCCGGCCTGATGGTGATGCCACTATCCACAACCGGTGCAGAGCTGATGATCTGGCGTGCGCTGGTAGCCGTCGGCGTGGCCTGCTGTGTGACCATGACCGCATCGCTGAACGCCGATTACCCCCAGGAAAGCTCCCGCGGCAAACTCATTGCTATCTCCGGCATCTTCTCGGCACTCGGTATCGTTATCATTTCATCCGCAATCCTCGCCCGGTTGCCCGACTTCTTTATGGGCAACGAAGTCGATGCTATTACTGCCGGCCGCTACACCTACTGGACTGCGGCGGCCTGCGGCGTCCTGGCATCGATTGTTGCTTTGCTCGGCCTGAAAGACATCGGCAAGCACCATGAAGATGAGAAGCCGCCGCTGTCACAGATGTTTCGCGAGGGCATGGCAGAGATTAGAAAGCGGCCGCGCCTGTCGCTGGCCTGCGGCGCCACTTTCGTTGCCCGTGGCGACCTGACTGTACTGGCTGCATTCTTTGCATTGTGGCTGGTGGCCGTCGGTACCGGTGCCGGGATGACTTCCGCAGAAGCGCAAGCCAAAGCGGGCATGCTGTTCGGCATAACCCAGCTGGCGGTGCCACTGTTTCTGCCAATAGTCGGCATCATTACCGACCGTATTGACCGGGTTACAGCACTGGTGCTGGCCATGGGACTGGCAGCCGTGGGTTACACAGCACTGGGCATCGTCCCCGACCCGATCAACTCGCCATGGATTTACGTCGCCGGACTTCTGACCGGCATGGGCGAGGCTGCTGTCATTGTCACCGGACCGGTGCTGGTCGGCCAAGAAAGCCCGAAGAAAGTCCGCGGCTCGATTATCGGTGTGGTGGCATTTTTCGGGGCCATCGGCGTTTTGGTTAACGTCAAAGTGTCGGGCGTGATCTTCGACAGCATTTCCTACCAATCACCGTTCTTGTACATGGGCGTGTTGAATGCGTTGATTGCACTGTGGGCATTGGCGGTGCGGCTGAAGCATGGCCCCGCAGAGGGCGGCGCAAATGATGCGGTAAAAGCGGCCTGAATCCCCGCGCATATTTGCTGTTACAATGCGCGCCACACAACGATTTAGCGCCCGTAGCTCAGCTGGATAGAGTGCTGCCCTCCGAAGGCAGAGGTCACAGGTTCGACTCCTGTCGGGCGCGCCAATAAACGAAGAAGGCTCCCTTTAGGGGGCCTTTTTTGTTTATCAGCCCCGTTAAAGAGTCGAACCTATAGGTTCGACAAAATGCGCTCAAGCATTTTGGACGGAGGAGCCGCGCGACGACGCCCGCAGGGCGAGGATTCGTGCCAAACGAATCCGAATCACTCCTGTCGGAGTCTTCGACTCCTGGCCGCTCCCGGCCATCCATGGACGTCGTCGCGCACGCCACTGCACATTCCCTTTGCAGACTGCTATCTTGCGCATCAAGCTGACCAAGAAGCCATCGTGAAACAACTGCTGCCCCACATACTACTGACCGTCGCCAGCCTGACCGGCCTTGTCGCTCCGGCTGCTGCTGACGATACCGACCTGCAATACCAGCTGTATCTGGACGCGGGCTATGTCGGTGCCAACCGCGAACCGGAAGACCACGACTGGCAGGGCAAATCGACCACCCGCAAGTTAAACGAAGCCAATGTAAATCTGGCAATGGCAAACCTGTGGAAAGCAGCAAGCACCGACTCACGCTGGGGCTTCGAACTGGGCGTGCAAGCCGGTGAAGACTCGAAAGGTCTGGTCCCTCCGCCGGAGGCAATTCCGGCCAGTAACGCCGACGAGTTACGTCATCTGTACCGGGCGAACGTTTCTTACCTACTCGGCAAAACCGGTGCACTGAAAATAGGCGGTGGTCTGTTCCGCAGCTACATCGGCCACGAATCGTTTCTGGCGGCAGAGAACCCCAACTACTCACGCGCATACATCACCGATGCCATCCCCTACTTTCTGACAGGTGTGGCGGCAGAGTGGGAAGTCAGCAAGGTCGTTGACCTGGGGTTCTATGTCGTAAACGGTTTCAACCATCTGGCCGACCCCAACAACAAGCCCAGCTATGGTCTGCAGGGCAAGTTCGGGCTCACTGACCGGACCATCTTCACGCAGAACTTCTACTACGGTCCTGATCAGGAGGAAACGGATCAAAAGTACTGGCGCTTCTACAGCAACTCGATCATTGAATGGGAAAGCGAGCGCCTGAAACTGGCAGCGTCTTTTGACTTCGGTAACGAGAAACAGGCGGACCTGCCTGATGAACCCCGCGCCGAATGGGCTAACACCACAATCTGGATCGACTGGACAGTGAACGACAAGATGAGTCTTGGTCTCCGCCCCGAGTATCACAAGGACACCGACGGCGCTCTCACCGGCAACAAACAGACCATCAAGGCCCTCACCGGAACACTCAAATATGAATGGCTGCCTCCCGGCAACCGGATCGTCACGATGCTGGAAGCACGGTACGACCGCAGCACCGGCGAAGAAGGCGGCTTCCCCGATGAAAACGGGCAAGTGGCAGAAGATCAGGTGGCGATACTCGCCGGCTTCATCTGGTCTTTTACCCGCTAGCTAGAAGAGATTTGCAGCAAGCATAAAAAAAGCCCCGCCGGAAAAACCGGCGGGGCTTTTTGTCTTGCGGAGCTGTGTTACTTAGGTACCGGGAAGAAACGATCAGGCCCTGCACAAGGGCTGCTCATTTCAACGGTGACCTCAACCACATCAGCCGGGAACTCATCAGCCTTGGTCAGGCCGGAGAACTCGTCACGTTTGGTAGGTGTACACAAAGCGCCGTCACCATCGGTATCGAGCCAGGCATACACAGCAAAGCCGCGGCCGGAGTTCAACTCATATTCGAAGCTGTGCTCGATCGGGCTGCCGTCGTAATCAAACTCGAGATACTCCTCAAGCGGTGCCAGCGGATGGCGCAGATTACCTTCACCGCGCCAGGCGTTGAATGTATACACATGCAACGTACCCTTCGGGTCAGCAACGTTAGGTGCTTCGGCATTAATGATCACTTTGATCGTGCGCGTCGGTACATCCGGCTCCGAACAGGCGGTCATAAATACGGCGGTGAATACAGCTACAAGAGCGTAAATACTTTTCTTAATAGTCATCTTCAGTATCCCCTCTTAGTTAGCTGCTCTGAGTTCTTCAATGGAAGGCAGTTCGAACACACGCAGGAAGTTACCCGACAGCACCTGCTCGATCTCATCGGCGGTATAACCCTCTTCGATCATAGCCTGCAGATAAAGCTCCAGATGGTTGCCAACATAACCCGGGAACTGCGGGCCGTCAGAACCGTAGATCATCTTGTCGATCACGCCGGCATCTTTCACGCGACGCACGAAATCATTTCTGATGAGGTCTGCACGATGTGCACCCAGTGCGCCCGGCTCCATATAAACGTTGTCATATGTGGCAGCCAGACGAATCGCTGAATCAACGAACGTCAGCGCCTTGTTATATGTGTCATAGCCTGAATGCCCGAGAATGAAGATAGCACCGGGATACTTCTGAATAGCATCTTCAAGATAAGCCGGATCAGCGTACGGCGGTTCGGTACGCGTACCCGGGTTCGGGCTGGTACCGGTGTGCAGATACATCGGGATGCCGAGGCGCTGCGCCACTTCATAAATGCCGTAATAGCGTTCGTCATCAAGGCGATACTGGGCGTGTGCATGCGCCAGCTTGATGCCTTCCATCTCATACTTCACGAGATCGCTCTCAAACTTCTTCAGCTGCTCTTCACTGTCGAGGTTCCACTGGTCTACGCGAATAGAACCGAAGGCCCACAGGCGGTTTTCATTAACGGCAACCTGTTCGGCCAGATATTCGTTGGTAGCAATACCGGTGGTGTGCGGGCTGTATACCGCAAACAGGCCGGCACCGTAGATGCCTGCGCTATCCAGCTGCCCGAGAATGTTGTCGCCTTTCAGGATGTAATCCATAAACGGACCCATCATCCATTTAAAGCCGGTAGGAATGCGGCCGGTCAGGCGGTCTTTAAACCCGGGAGGAGAATTACTCCAGGTGCCGGTGTGCAAATGCATATCGATAACTTCGATACGCTTTCCGTCGACCACTACACCCGGTTCAGGGTTACCCGAACAACCTGTAGTGATCACTGCCGCCGCTACCACGGCCGCTGCTGTCAGTTTCAGTTTCACTTCAAACTCCCCCGCCACAATGCGGACATACTAAGTTCATTCTTCGGTCGCCCCATCAGCGGCGCGTAAACACCACGACAGACGAATGAAGCAGATTCAATCTTGTGATTGTCTGCTGAGTATAATCAGCCAAAACACCACTTCATGAAGAATAAACCGATGCGTCCAATAATTGCTATGACTCGTATTGTTATAGGGCTGGTAGCCGCTCTGCTGCTGGCTTCCTGTGCTCCCAAGCCCCCCGCCAAAATCGGCGTGATGTATATCGTCCACGGCGGTTCCGTGGGTCACTCGGACGCCCAGTTGTGGGACTCGACCATCCAGATCTTCTCCCACGACCCGAACAGCATCGTCTACAAATCGGTCATCTGGAACGAGAAGATGTGGGCGCGCGTATTGCAGTTCGGTAACGCCCCGAAAGAGATTGGCAAATACTCTTTCGAGTTTGACCGCATCGGCGGTCTGGATCCTTCTATTGAGCTGTACCAGCAACGGGTCACCGACCTGCGTGCGGCTCTCGAGGATTATGCGGATGATTTGAACGTCGAGTTCTATGTCGACTATGTCGGCTGGATCGAGGAAAACCCCGCACAGCTCGCTCACCCGCGCTCTATCTACAATGCCCCGGAAGGCAAGACCGGCACGATGACCTACTGCGGCACCGAAGGCGAGAGCGGCTGGGAAAACTGCAACCCCGAACGCTATAACGTCGACGGCACGGTTGAACGCCTGCTCAATGCCGGCGTCGAAAAGATCATCGCCATCGACATGACCACTTCCGGTGTGCGTTTCGCCAAAACCTTTGATGTCATTCGCATCAGCCGCCGCGTTGTTGACGAGTTCAACGCCGCCAATCAAACCAACGTGGGTTTCCACTGGTTGAATGACCCGACCGACCTGATGGCCGAGTCTTATCCTGTTGAACCGGCCGGCTGGACCTATTCACTTGGCAAGCCTGCAAAAGACAACAGCGTGCCGCTGGAAGGCCGCCCTAACCCGGTTGCTGAAGATCCGCTTCTGGCCGCAGTGCATGTCGGCGGCATTACGTCGCAGTTCAATCCGGACATCGATGCTGCCGAAACCGGCGTACTGCTCGTTAACCACTCACTGCGTCATAACAATCAGTACTTCGATCCGAAAGTGAACGACACCGTCGTACTGAACCGGAACATCAAAGCGCAGTTGCTGGCCAAGTTTCCGGACATGAATCCGGACAACATTGTTGGCGGCTGGTTTGGTGTTAAAACCAAGAACCCGGAAGTCATCACATCCAAGCGCAGCCCCAGCCAGCTGGAACGCACCCGCGAAATGCGTGGTGAGAATCTGGGTCACGCCTGGATGTACGAAACCGACGAAGTGCTGCCGGGCGATGAATGGGGCTACCGTTACTGGGAAGCGCTTGACCACCTGCGCAAACAGGGTGTGAAGCACATCGTCATTGCCTTCCCGCAGATCATGGTCGACTCGGTGCTGAACATGGTCGAACTGCCCAACCAGATGGGTAAAGAGCTGGGCTATAAGAACTGGCTCTATATCGGCGACCTGGATTTCGATACCTACCCGCAGGCAGGCCATCCGTTCGCCGACTACTGGGGCATCTGGGTCACCAAAGACTGCCCGGTACCGGGCAACCCGGACGCAACCGAGCCCTGCTGCTTTAATATGAGCGGCTGCGACAACGGTCAGCCTTACCCGCCACCGCGCCTCACTCCGATCACCAAGAAGCGCAACGATCTGGATCCGTCGCTGGCTTACGATGTCTCGCCTTACGGTCATCTGGGTTACGATCCTGCTTTGGGTCCTGCCAGTGATGACGAACCCGTTCAGAGTCAGTTCGCAGGCACCTGGGCGATGTGGCAGCCACCGAGCAGCGACCCGCGCGTTATCGAACTGCTGAGCAATCACATCGTCGGGCACGTTAAGGAAACAGCTGGCAAATAGCGATGAAAACACTTCTGCGATCAGTTCTGCTTTGCTGCGCACTTTCAGGTGCAGCGGCTCATGCACAGTTTGTGCCCCCGGGCATAGACCCGACCGCGACTGAGCAGATCACAGAAAGTGTGTACGCATTCCGCTGGGGCCCCTACCGCAGCATGTTCATCGTCGGTGACGACGGTGTGATCGTCACCGATCCGCTGAGTACTGAAGCAGCAGTTGCCTACCGCGAAGCCATTCGCGAAATTACCGACCTGCCGGTTAAGGTCGTCGTGTATTCCCACAGTCACTGGGATCACGCACCGGGCGCACAAATCTTTAAAGATGAGGGCGCCACCATTGTCAGTCAGCAGATCTGCGTCGATAACTTCGCGTCGTCGCCGCACCCCGACATCGTGCCGCCGGACGTAACCTTTGACGACGAGTACACAGTGAAGGTCAAAGGCCAGCAGCTTGACCTGTATTACTTCGGCCCGAGTCATGACACCTGCCTGATCGTCATGGTGTCGCCGCAGAACAAGCTGATGTACACCGTCGACATTCTGACACCACGCCCGCACGGCTATTACATGCCGTGGGATCCGCAAGTGGCCGACTTCCATTTCTACAACGCAGTCGAATATCTGCGGCAAATGGAACAACTGGCCGCTGATGAGAACATCGAGACCGTACTCGGTGCACACCTCGTACCAAAACCCATCGGCAAAGGCATGTTCAAGCCGGCCGTATCCATCGGCCCCGCCAGCAGCATTACCGAGCGTCGCGAGTTCTGGGAAAAGGTCATGGGTGCCGTAAAAGCCGAAATGGACAACGGCACCGAGTCGTTTATGGTGCCTAACAGAGTCGATCTCACACAGTTCGAAGACGTTCCGAACTACCGCAAGAACAATATGAAACAACTACTGGCGAGAATCGCCGCTTATTACGCGATTGGCAGATAATAGTTTCAGCAACAATCAGCTGATACCGGGCGCATTTAGACCGCATCAGCAGAAACTTATATATTGAGAAATTGATGCCGGAGCTTTACCCCGGCTATTTGACCAAGGGTCAACATCAGGAGTCAGTTATGAGCAGCACACGTTTAAACCGCCGCACGATGCTTAAAGCCATGGGCGCAACATCGGTTCTCGCCGCAGCCCCGCAGCCGGTGCGCGCGCTGAACGAATCGGATGTCATTGTCATCGGTGCCGGTCTGTCAGGCTTGAATACTGCTTTGCTGCTGCAAAGTCAGGGGCTTGATGTACGCGTACTCGAAGGACGCAACCGCATCGGCGGTCGTATTGAATCACTGCGTGACATTGAAGGTTCGCCTGAAGTCGGCGGCACTTCATTCGGTCCGGGCTACGCCCGCCTGGTTGATGCTGCCCGTACTTATGGTGTGGAACTGGTCGACCTGACCCCTATCGTACCGTTCTTCTACCAGCGTGAACTGATGCTGAACGGTGAACTGATTCCGTTAAAACAGTGGCCTACTCACCCGGCCAACCCGTTCCCGGGTCCGATGAAGCAGCTGCCGCCTTGGGTGTTCTTCAATGCTTTCATGGCACAGAACAACCCCATCAAGTACCCGGACCAGTGGGTCTCTGATGAATTCGCTGAATACGATGTGTCACTCCACTCGTGGATGAAATCGAAAGGCGTGTCTGACGAAGCCATCAAACTGGCCTACAGCACCAACCCGACCCACGGCATGACTGCCTATGACGTATCCGCACTGATGCTGATGTTCTCCGGAGCATTTGTAGGTATGCAGCAGCAGCTGGCTAAAGCCAACCCGGGCCCGATTGGTTACACCGCCAAAAACGGTAACCAGAGCATTCCGGAAGCCATGGCCAACGCGCTGAAAAATGAAGTTCAGCTGAACACTATCGTCACCGGCATTCGCTCGGAAGGCGGCCAGGCTGAAGTGCATACTGCCGACGGACAGATCTTCCGCGCCAAACGCGTGGTCTGCTCTATTCCTTGTTCGGTACTGCGCCGGATCAAGATCGATCCGCTGATGTCAGGTCCGCAGGCTCAGGGTGTACAGACTCTCGAGTCACAGATCATCAACCAGCTGCACCTGAATGTCAGCGATCCGTTCTGGGAAGAAGACGGTTTGGCACCGGGCATGTTCACTGACGGTCTGGCAGGCATGGTGGTTGCCGAGCGTAAAGGCGCGAACGCTGCCGATGTAACCAGCCTGACGATCTGGATCCGCGGCGCAGATGCGGCCTGGATGGACTCTCAGCCGGAAGAAGTGGCCAAAAAAGCCGTCCTCGACGACTTCCTGAAGAACCGCCCCGCCGCGAAAGGCAAAGTCGAGATTGCCGGTTACAAGTCCTGGTACCGCGACCCGTTCTCAGTCGGCGACTGGGCTTACTGGCAGCCGGGTCAGGTCACGAACTTCGCGAAAGAAATTGGCAAGCCGCATGAACGCATTCACTTCTGTGGCGAACACACCGCATTGTCGGACCGTGGCATGGAAGGCGCTATGGAGTCGGGCGAGCGTGCTGCACTGGAAGTTCTCGACGCCATTTAAAGAACTGCTTACCCCTCACTGCAGGGGCGGCTACAATGAGCGGGCTTCTATAGCCCGCTTTTTTGTGCCCGCTTTCGGTAATTGAGTTCAACTGCCTTCCACTCTGACCTGAATCATGATTCGCAAAATACTTGTCCTGGTTTGTTACAGCCTGTTACCGGTCGTTGCCGGCTCGCAGGGCTTCCCCCAGGACTTCGGCGGCAACTTTGGCCAAAGCATTGAAGAGATACTGCAACAGGTCTACGACATGGAAACGGCCCGGCAGTGCATCATGGGCATAGATGCCAGCCCGTCAGAAGAATTGCAAAACGATACCGAGGTCGCCAAACAGAAACTGATGCAAATGTGCGCCGGCAACAAGCGCGCCGAAGCACAACAGTTTGCTATTGAATACACTCATAAACTGGCCGAGCGCGAAGACGTCCGGGAAATTCCGGCCTGTAATGCCTTTGCTACAGAAGCTCTCCCCCGGGTGCCGGTCAACCCGCAGGACGGCACGGTATACGGGCAACACGTTTGCGACTATCTCTAATCACTCCGACCTGAAGCCATCATGAACGATCTGATCAAGCAAATACCCCTGGGCCGCTACCGTCACTACAAAGGCAGCGACTACTCCGTCGTCGGCTTTGCCAGACATTCGGAAACGGAAGAACTGATGGTGCTGTATGTACCGCTGTATGGAGAGGGCGGCTACTGGGTGCGTCCGGCCACCATGTTTGCAGAAACAGTTGAGGTTGACGGCAAGCAGCTACCCCGCTTCGCCTATATCTCCGGCGATTGACCCCTTTCCGGCCTTTGCTGACCGGTGTGTGTTCCAGTTCCGGAACAACAACGGCATACGTGATATAAAACGTTTTCGCAGGTATCACGGATGATGATTTGGTCCACACCAGCCAAAACCCCAAGCAGCACCGCTTTGTAGCGCTCGACTCGCTGCGCGGCATCAGCGCCATGCTGCTGGTGATGTATCACGTATGGCCTACCTGGCCCTGTTACCTGCTGGTCGATTTCTTTATGGCGCTCAGCGGCTTCATCCTGAGCCACAGCTATCTCGCCATGTCGCACCCGAGCTGGCGCGACTTCATGGTCATTCGTATGGCGCGAATGTACCCGCTGCATCTTTACTCGCTGATCATGATTGGCGTCGTCTACCTGATCTTCCGCGGCGAACTGCCCGTATATGACGATGCGTTGATTGGCATCAGTTTCCTGATGCATGTGTTCCTGCTTAACGGCATGGGCTTCGGCATGATCGCCTACACCTGGAACTTCCCGGCATGGACCATCTCGACAGAAATGTTCGTCAATGCCGCGTTCTACTATCTGGTCGATCTGAAGACGTCGATCTTCGCGCTCATCGCTGTTCCGGTCGTCATTTATTCGCTGATGTTTTTCACCATCGGTCATATGAACTTCTTCGTGCAGAACATCTGGGGTGTTCTCAACACAGGTCTGCTGAGAGTGATCGCGGCCTTTACGATGGGACTGGTGGCGTACCGCGCCTTCCTTTACGTCGAACAGAAACCCGACCTGCGCAAACTGCTGGTTAACTTGCAGCTGCCGGTATTCATCATTGTCGGTCTGTTTATTTCAATTCCTGAAAAACAGACTGCATATGACTTCCTGTCGGTACCGTTTCTGTTCCTGATGCTGGTGTGCTTTGCCTTTGAGGAAGGCTTCGCCAAACGTCTGGATCCGTTGCAATACACCGGCACCATTTCCTACTCGATCTACATGAACCACATCGCTGTGATTACTGTATTCAAAGCCGTATGGGGCACCGGAAAAGAGACCAATCCTGTACTGTTCGGCGCGGCGATACTCGCGGCAACGCTGCTCTATTCGTCGTTCACCTTTAAGTACGTGGAACGCCCGGCCCAGAAGGCGGTATTGAAGCGGTTTATTGCCAAGCCGAAGCAGGAAAAACCGGCGACTACCTAAGCAGAAGGCGTTGGTTCCAGTTTTGTCAGCAGCGGCCGGATTGATAACAGAATCGCTGCAACGACCCCTGCAATAATGCCAAGCATCAACCAGCCATCAGGCGCATCAATGGCGCTACGGTGCAAACCCCAGGTGAGAATCACCACACCGGACGACGCGGCGATTGTGGTGTAGCCATGGAACAGCTGATTCCCTGTCTTCAGCAACAGACCGAAGAAATACATCGTCACCGCCGGCAATCCGAGTTGCAGTAGCAATACAGGATCGCCAAAGGTCCACCAGATCACGGCGGTACTGATCGTGCCGAGCAGGGCCAGCGGGAAGAAAGCGAAACGCTGCCCCATGTAGAACATCGGATAAATAGCAGTGAGAGCGAAAGCCGGCACCGACAGCCACAGCCAGTCGCCTTTGCATGCAATGATCAGTGCAGTCTGACTGGCGATGATGAACCAGAAGAACAGCATGTCGCAGAAACTGCTGCCGTTGGCACTGGCATCATCAGCTTCCAGGTACCAGTTGTCGAAGGTGTTCTGGGCAATCTCGAAAGCACTGCCGGCCATCATCAGACCGATCGCCACATTGAACATCAGCGGATAGTCCGCCTGCACAGCCACGAAGTCCCAGTGCAGGGTCAGGACAGGCAGCAGAATCAGAGGTACCAGCAATGCGTAGGCGTGGGCACCGAGCACCCAGAGCGCCACGGCCCTAGGCAGCCTGACCTCCGCCGTAATTTGCTGTTTTACTGACATTTTCTCGTCATCCGCCGGCCACTCCCCGTGTTGCGCTCCAGTATAGACCCGGGAAACCTTTGAACCCAAGCAGGCCTCCGGCAGTGACAACAAAATCAGGGTGGAAAAGCCGCCGCCGCTGGCTCACAATTGCGACCCCTGCAGTCCCCCGTGGTTAACTCGCCGGTGACTAGCCATTGAATTCAATCCTGTGAGGATGCCCCATGAGCACGCTGATTCGCCCTTTCCGCGGACTTCGCCCCACCCCTGATCAGGCAGAGGCCGTTGTCGCGCCGCCGTACGATGTTCTGAATACCGCAGAAGCTCGCGTGCGGGCCGAAGGCAAACCTCATAGCTTTCTGCACATCTCCAAACCTGAAATTGATCTTCCGGAAGACACCGACCCGTATGCCGCCGAGGTCTACGCAAAAGGTGCAGAGAACCTGAACAAACTGGTTGATGCCGGCATCCTGATCCGCGACGACGAGCCACGCTACTACGTGTATCGCCTGCGTATGGGTGATCATGTGCAGACCGGCCTGGTGTTCATCGGTTCTGTGAAAGACTACGACAGCAATCGCATTCGTAAACACGAATTCACACGACCGAAGAAAGAAGACGACCGCGTACGTCAGATCACTGCACTTGATGCTCAGACCGGCCCCGTGTTGCTTGCTTACAAAGCCGACGCTGCCGTCAAAGAAATCGTTGATGCCGTTAGCAAAGGTGCACCGCTGTATGATCTGACCGCCGATGACGGCGTCGGTCACACCATCTGGCTCCTCGATGACCAAAGCAAAATTGATGAGCTGACTGCCATCTTTGACGCCATGGAAGCGCTGTACATTGCCGACGGTCATCACCGCAGCGCCTCAGGCTCACGCGTTGCCGCCGCTAAAGCAGCAGACAATGCCGGCCACACCGGCGAGGAAGACTACAACTACTTCCTGTGCGTGGCATTCCCGCATGACGAAACCCGGATTCTCGACTACAACCGCGTCGTCACCGACCTCAACGGTCAGACGGCTGAGGAACTGCTCGGGAAAATCGGCGAGAAGTTTGACGTGGAGTTGTCTGACGGTCAGTACAAACCCGCAGACACCTGCGAGTTCGGCATGTATCTCGATAACAGCTGGTACAAGCTCACGCTGCGCGACGAGTTCGTGCCGCACGATGACCCCGTTGCCAGCCTTGATGTCAGCCTGTTGCAGAACAATCTGATTGAACCGCTGCTGGGCATCAGTGATCCGCGCACCGACGAGCGCATCGACTTCGTCGGCGGTATCCGCGGCCTCGGAGAACTCGAGAAGCGCGTCAACAGCGGCGAGATGGCGATTGCATTCGCCCTGTATCCGACCAGCATGGAAGCACTGATGGCTGTAGCGGACGCCAATGAAGTCATGCCTCCGAAATCGACCTGGTTCGAGCCTAAACTGGCAGACGGTCTGCTTTCTCACGTTCTGGACTAACCGGAAACACGTGAACGACGGTGAACAACAAATCCCCGGTGGCTGGAACGGGCTGATACCGACGCTTAATAACACGGGCTTCATGTTCGAGGTGATCGACGATTACGCCCGTGACTTCATTACTCATAGCGGCTCTATTGACGATGAGGTTCTGGAGTTCGGTTGCGCCTATGGTGTCGCCACGATTGCCGCTCTGGAAGCAGGTGCCACCGTGCGCGCCTGCGACATTGATCAGCGTCACCTCGATATCCTGACAAATCGCGCTCCCGCGAACCTGCTGGATAAATTAAACACCGAGATTCAGCGACTGCCGGATGCCGATCTGCCGGACAATCATTTCGGCGCCATCCTCTGTTCCCGCGTACTGCATTTCCTGCGTGGCGAGGCCGTGGACGCTTCCGTTCAGGGTATGTTCCGCTGGCTGAAGCCCGGCGGGCACTTGTATCTGGTCGCCGACAGTCCTTTCGGCGTCTGGCGCGAGTTTATCCCCGAGTGGGAAGCCAACATTGCCAATGATGTTCGCTGGCCCGGCCTGATGGAACCCTGTCTGGACTATTTGCCCTTCGATGTGAAGGGCGACCAGAAAGGCCCGCCGTTCATGAACCTGCTCAGCCCGGAACTGCTGGAGCGTACCTGTCGTGAAGCCGGTTTCGAGATTAAGAAGTCCGGTTGGATCGCCCGCGATGATTTCAATGGCAAAGGAAAAATGGACGGTCGCGAAAATTGCGGCATACTGGCGGTTAAACCAAACTAAAACCACAATAAAGCCGAAGCAAAACCAGAACACAAATCGGAAGGAGACGGCCATGATCAAAGGCTTCCATCACGCCGCACTATCCACCCCGAATCTAGCCCGCTGCATCGAGTTCTACACACAGGTTGTAGGTGCCGAAGTTGCGTGGGAGTTTGGCTGGCCGAAGGGTACGCCGGAAGCTGATGAGGTTGTCGGGCTGGAGAACTCGGAAGCCAAAGCGGCGATGCTGAAACTGGGCGGCTCTTTTCTGGAAGTGTTTGAGTTCAGTTCTCCGCAACCGAAACACCGCCACGGCGACCGCCCCGTCTGCGACAACGGCATCACGCATATAGCCGTTGAAGTCACCGACATTCATGCCGAATATGAGCGGATGAAAGCCGGCGGCATGCGCTTTCATTCGGAGCCTAAAGCACAGGAAACCGGCTATATGGTTTACGGTCGGGACCCCGACGGCAACGTACTGGAACTGATCGAATTCACCGCGCCCGGCTAGTGTCCGGTTAGCATCCTGTGAGCGGTAACCCGGCGCTGCAATGCATTGACTTCGCACAGAGCCTCTATAGAGTAAACCCGTCTCCAGCACGGATTTAGGGTATGTCCAGCACAGAAACAGTAGTCGTGGCCGGCGGCGCCGGCTTTATCGGCGCACATCTCTGCACCCGCCTTGTCGGCGAAGGCCATACCGTAATCTGTGTTGATGATTTCTCGTCAGGCAGCGAGGCCGCTGTCGGTCACCTGCTCAACCATGACAACTTCACTCTGATTGAGCACGACGTTCTGGAGCCGCTTGATGAGGTTCTGGCCGGCACCGGGGTTCTGCAGGTAACACAGATTTACAACCTCGCCTGTCCGGCATCGCCACCGCACTACCAAAAGGACCCGGTCCGGACCACACGCATTTGCGTGGAAGGCACGCTGAACCTGCTCAATCTGGCTCGTACGGCTAACGCACGCCTGCTGCTCACTTCAACCAGCGAAGTGTACGGCGACCCGCTAAGCAACCCGCAGAAAGAAACCGACCGGGGCAACGTAAACCCCGTCGGCATAAGGGCCTGCTACGACGAAGGCAAACGCGTTGCCGAATCATTGTGCTTTGACTATCACCGCCAGTACGGCACGGATATTACGGTTGCACGATTATTCAATACCTACGGCCCCGGCATGCTGGCCGACGATGGCCGCCTGATCCCCAATCTCGTCGCCCAGGCTCTTCGCGGAGAGGCACTGACCGTATACGGTGACGGCAATCAGACGCGTGCTTTCTGCTACATCGATGACACACTGGACGGACTGATAAGACTGATGAACTCGGGACATGCCGGACCAGTGAATCTGGGCAACCCGGTGGAACACACTGTGCTGGAAATGGCAGACCTGATTCGCGAAATGACCGGCACTAATGTGCCAATCACTCACCTGCCGTTGCCGGAGGACGACCCGCGTCAGCGACTGCCCGATATAACCCGTGCCGGAGAGCTGCTGAACTGGTCACCTGAGGTTGCTCTGGAGCAGGGACTGCGAGCTACGGTCGACCACTTCATTGAAGCTTTGAAATTACCGATGGTTGCGGGAGACGCTTAATGACGACATCGGTAAAAGCATCGGTACTGATCTCCAACTACAACTACGGCAGCTTCCTGACCGAGGCCGTTGAGTCGTGCCTGAAGCAAACGCATCAGAACATAGAAGTGATCATCGTCGACGACGGTTCTACTGATGAATCGCGCGACAGAATCAATGAACTGACTGCAAAAGATGAGCGCGTAACCGGAGTTTTTCAGGAGAACGGCGGCCAGGCGGTTGCCCTGAACGCCGCTGCAGCCAAGGCTACCGGCGATATCTGGTTCCTGCTGGATTCGGATGACTGGTTCCATAGCAATTACGTCGAAGAAGCGCTGAAGGTTTACCGGGACCACCCGGAGTGCGACTTTTTGACCTGCGGCCTTCATGAATTCGGCGCTGCTGAAGGCAACCTGTTTGACGACTACCCGGACCGGCTGACCGATATCGGTTACACGCGCATCATCACGCACCAGAAACAACTGTTCATCGGTGGTCGCACTTCGACAAACTCGTTCAGCAAAGCAGCGGCCGGGAAAATCTTCCCGGTACCGCATGCGGAAGACTACAGACTGTGTGGCGACTTCCCGATTGTTGCAGGTGCATCGATAGCGGGTTGCCGGAAGTTCTACCTGAAAGAAGCCTTCGTCGAGTACCGGGTACACGACAACAATATCTGGCGCACCAAAAAGATCTCGGCGTGCAAGCGGTATCAATCGGAGGTGTCCTACCGGCTGTTGTTTACCCGCTTCAGTCTCACCGACCCGGAACTCGACCGCTTGTGCCGTAACCCGCTACGCAAACTGCTGTTGGCCGAGTTGGTCACCGGCAATAAATCACCCACTCTCACAAAGCGATATGCAGACGCGATCATGCATCACAGCGCAGATCCGGTCTGGAAGCGATATGTGACAGCGATCCAGCTGCGTTTGCGTCCGAAAGCATTCATGGATAGCTACAAAGCACGCTGGCTGCGCCGCCCGCAGTAACAAGCGGAACTGTTTTACAGAACGCCGAAAGCATCATGTAACCGCAACGCCGGTTCGCTATACTCAACCTATGAACCTGCGCGAAGAAGTAGAAGCCTTATTGCCGAATTGGCGGAGCTGGTATCCCAGCCTGTTCCATGCTGCCGAAGACCTCGGCATCATTCGCGCGCGCGTCTGTTCTCCGGATGATCTGAATCTTTCGAGGCGGCATCAGTCCATTACCGATCAGGCGAAAGCCGCACATCGCGAACAATGGGGCGGCACCGACTAGTTTTGGGAGATTCATTTGACGCCATTCTTCGTTGATCGGGCGCAAGAAACTGCTCACGTATCGACCTATACGCTGCGCGCTTCTTGCACCCGCTCGCCTCGACTGACATCAAATGACTCGTCCCAAAAGCGCACAGAAACTGATGCACTCAGCATTTTTCACCGTCACCCGCCTTGCCCGGTAAAAAACGACTCGCCCTCAATGCAGAAAGTAAATACGCTTTGATTGGCATCAAATGACTCGTCCCAAAAAACAATGGAACTGATGCACTCAGCATTTTTCGCGGTCACCCGCCTTGCCCGGTAAAAAACGACTCGCCCTCAATGCAGAAAGTAAATACGCTTTGATTGGCACCAAATGATTCGTCTGGAAACCCTGAACCCGGTTTCTTTCAAACACTCTTATAGAAATAGATCTAAAACCATTTTTGGGGAAGCAATATGGAACTTGTGTACATCGTTATCGGATTGGCCCTGGTTGAATTCTGGGCATTTGGCTTACTGGTTGGCGGGCAGCGCGTGAAGCGCAAGGTCAGTGCGCCGGCGACTACAGGGGATGACATCTTTGAACGCTATCATCGCGTGCACTACAACACGATGGAGCAGTTGATCATCTTCATTCCGGCGATTCTCTTATACGCCAACTACATCAGCATCAACTGGGCTGCGGGCCTGGGCGTGGTGTATCTACTAGGCCGCATCGTGTACCTGACGGGCTATGTAAAAGACCCGAAGAAACGCTCTATGGGCTTCGGACTATCCTGGATGCCAGCCACCATCCTGCTGCTCGGCGGTCTCGGTGGTGCAGCATGGAAAGTGATCGGCAGCTAGCCGAAAGTTGCTAACAAAGAAAAAGCCCGGTCTGCCGACCGGGCTTTTTTGTTTTTACAGCGTTCTATTCAACAGAACCCGCTTTTCACATGTTGTTTGAGTGTTTGCAATTCAGCTCAAGCAGCCAAACCACCAGCACTACTTAAGGACGAGTCATTTGCCCCTGACCTGCTTGTCATATGTCGTTTGAGTGGGATGGGATGCAAGGCGGGTGTCGGCGAGAAACGCGGAGCAAGAAAGTGAAACGTCGAAACCTTCTAAAAATGACGCAGGCTCAGGTGGATGAGATACAAGGCAAAAAGCCTTCGGAAGTGCGCAGCATAGCCGAGTACAAAACCAGCCGAACGAAAAAGACCCGGTTCAGCGACCAGGTCTTTGGTTCAACAGGTTTTTCGCTGTCGCGTGTCAGACGCGACGCAAGCGATGCGATTTGGCGTGCTTCCCGAAGAGGACGCAGGCTCAGGTGGATGAGATACAAGGCAAAAAGCCTTCGGAAGTGCGCAGCGTACATATCAGTACGTGAGCAACTTCCGAAGGCTTTTTAACGCGGTAGATCGCCGCCTGAGCTTCGCGTCAGGCGACTTTCACGTCGGGGATGCCGAACAGCGACTTCCATTCTTTGGCGATGAGCAGATCCATCAACTCGGACTCTTTGCCTTCCTGCTTCTTCTCCATCTCAAACATGATGGTCGCCAAAGCTTCATCAACCTGCGGACCGAACAGACTGCGCAGGTACTCCAGCGGTACGCGCGGCTCTTCTTCGTCAAAGGTGCCGTCTTCGTTAAAGCGCGGCGGCAGAATCGGCGGCACGTAGTACACGTTAGGCTCGGTGCCAAACTCCGGGTGCAGCGGCAATGCCACTTTCCACTGGTTCACCAGCTTGTCGATCGGGCCGTTCTCGTCTTCCACAAAACCTACGAAGCGCAGACGACCCGGGCACTGACGGGCACAGGCCGGTGCCACACCTTCTTCCAGACGCGGGAAGCAGAAGATGCACTTCTGGCTCTTGCCGGTCACGTAGTTGAAGTAGACCTTGTCGTACGGACAAGCCTTGTTGCATTCACGGAAGCCCTGGCACTTGTCCTGATCGACCAGCACCACACCGTCCTGTTCGCGCTTGTAGATCGCACGTACCGGACACGCTTCCAGGCACGCCGGCTTGGTGCAGTGGTTGCACAGACGCGGCAGATAGAAGTGGTAGTTGTTCGGGTAGTCGCCGCTGGAGCTGTCTTCGTCCCAGTTGGCGCCTTTACCCATCGGGCGTTCCTGCTTGAGGATCTCTTCGGTGCCTTTGAAGTACACCTCGTCGAAGTTCAGCGGGATTTCTTCACCGTGGTCTTCTTTCTTCGGCAGTACACCGGGTTTCAGCGCGGTGCCGTCTTCGTTCCAGCCACCGCCGCCTTCTTCCCAGTAACGCGGATAGCCCGGACCGGGCTTCGTTTCCACGTTGTTCCACAACATGTATTCCTGACCGGGTTCATCCGTCCACAGCGACTTACATGCCGCCGTACACGCCTGACAACCGATGCATTTGTTCAGGTCGATGACCATCGCTACCTGTCGTTGGGTCATTTTCTCTTTCCTCTAAACAGCCGGGAGCAAGCCGGGTTCAGTTATTAAGATGCTTCTGCGTGCAGAGACGGCACGTCGGCCTTCTCAAACTCGCAGGTGTAATCATGGTGAGTCTGGTTCGGCACTACGTCCGGCGCCGCGTAACTCAGCTGGCCATAACCGCCAACCAACTGCACAGGCTTCAGCAGTCCTGCGGTCGGGATAACAGCATTAAAGTTCTGACGGTCGCGGAACATCATCGGGTCCCAGCCGTGATACATGAACAGCTGGCCCGGCTGCATACCGGCACTGATATGCGACATGGCCACAAACGAGCCGAAGTCGTTGTAGACACGGATGTAGTCACCGTCCTCAACGCCGCGTTTCTTCGCATCATCAGGATTGATGTACACGTCCGGTTCGCCACGCTGCAGACTGACCAGCAGTGAGTCGTCACGCCACAGGCTGTGGATACCGTGACGGGCATGGCCCATGGTCAGGCGCAGGTCATAACCTTCGCTCGACAACGGCGGCTTCGCGGTTGGCAATTCTTCGCCTTCCGACATAAATGTCGCCTGATCAAGATAGTACTGCTGACGCCCGGTAAGCGTTTTGTACGGCTTCTTGTCACGGGTACTGGCCAGCGTGCGGTAGTCGAATGGTGACGCCGCGCCAAACTGCACTTCGTCACTGTCGTTCGGACGGATAAAGCCGCGTGCGGCGAACTCTTCCCAGGTGACCTTAGGCATACCGAAGGAATTGTTCAGCAGGAACTCAACAACGTCTTTATCTTCTTTCAGTGTGCCGCCGAGTGTGTACTGCTCGACCAGCTTGCTGTAGTCACGCGGCATGTCGGTGCCGTAGTAGTTGTCGGGTACCGCTTCGATACCGCGTTCTTTAACGATCCGCGCAATGTTCTCGCACATCTTCAGAATGATGGTCCAGTCGGCCAGCGACTCGCCCAGAGGCGGTACTGCCTGATCCAGCGCCTGCATATAAGGAACACGACCTTCAGTAGTGAGATCGCGGCGCTCATACATGTGCGCAACGGGCAGCACGTAATCGGAGTACATTGCGGTGGCGCTCATGTCCGGCGTCATCGCAACCATCGTCTCAACTTTCGACAGTACTGTTTCTTTGAAGCGATGACCGGAAGCGCGCCAGTTAACCGGGTTGTGACCCGGCATGATGGCCATGCGCCAAGGCTTGGCATCGTGCTTCGGTACCCAGTAGTTGGCAAGTGCTTCCTGATACTGACGGTCGATGTGCTGCGCCATTTCGGCACCGAAGTTCTGCGTATTGAGCTTCTTGCCGTCGCCGTGGGCATAATCCCACACAGCCAGCGAAGCGATACGGATACGCGGACCGACACCTTCAAACACCAGTTTGAACATGCCATCGGCTTTCGGCAGGTTGGTGGTCTGCAAACCACCGCCTTCTTTACCGGTGTTACCGGTAAGTGCACACATCAGCAGCCAGGCGCGGTTCACCAGATCGCCGTGTAACCATTTGTTGGCGCGGTAACCGGCATAGATCATGCCCGGCCCCTGCTGAGCAAACTTCAGCGCAACTTCGCGGATGACATCCGCACTCAGACCGACTTCATCGGCCACAGCTTCAGGCGTGAACTTCGCAGCGGCCTCTCGAGCAAGCTCATAAACAGTAGTGACTTCAACCGGACCTTCTTTGGTCTCTACGGTCCAGTCGCCTTCGATTGCCGGGTCCAGGTCGCCCAGTTTCAGAGAGTCCTCTCTGGGAACAAACTGCGGATCATAAAATTCCTGGAACTCAGAGTCGGTTGCCGGTGCCATTGCCACTTTGTTGGTGGCCTGATCCCAGAAATAGAACCCGTGCTCGCCCTCACCCATCTCTTCAGCACGCAGGAACTTCTTGGTGTCCTTGCGCACGAGGAACGGCAGGTCGGTCTGCTCCTGAACATACGGCACATCAATAGCAGCGCTTTCGAAGATCACATTGACCATCGCCATTGCCAGCGAGGAGTCGGTACCCGGCTTGATGTTCAGCCACTTCGACGCATGAATCGCGGAAGCATTGAAGTCCGGAGAAATAACCACTACTTCGGTGCCGTTGTATTTGGCTTCCCAGAAGAAGTGGGCATCTGGAATGCGGGTAGCGGCAGGGTTACAGGCCCAGACCAGGCAGGTCTTACTTTTGTAGACAGCGGCCATGTTGTCGCCCGGCAGCGGATGACCCAGTGTCATCTGTGCGCCCAGCGGCAAATCGCCTACGCCGGCGAACGTTTCAGGAATGACCAGACCGGTCAGGTTGGCGAAGCGGAACAAGCCGGTAAAGGCCGTGCGCTTCAGAATCATCGCGGTACCCATCGCCATCGTGATGGACTCGGGACCGTCTTCCATGGCGTAGTCGACGAACTTGTTACAAATCTCGTCGAGTGCCTGCTCCCAGCTAATGCGCTCCCACTGACCTTCACCGCGTTCGCCGGTGCGCTTCATCGGGTACAGCACGCGCTGTTTGCCGTACATATGTTTGTGCTGGCGGAGACCTTTCTGACAACCGCGCGGACCGTAGTCAGGAGTGTCGGTACCGGAACGGCCGTACTCGCCCTGCTGCTCTTCGCGCCAGACGATGCCTTTACGAACGTAAATATTGAATGCGCAGTGACCGGTGCAGTTAACGCCTCGTGAACCACGGACAACGCTGTCCCAGGTCCACTTGTTACGCATCAGGTCTTCCCAGCGACGATAGCCACCTTCGGTATCAGCCAACGCTTCGGTGATAGCGCCGTACTTCAGACCCAGTGCAGCAGCACCTGATCCGAACAGAAACTTACGACGGTTAGTGGTAATGCCTCGCATAAAACGTCTTCTCCGCGACTACCAGAGTACAAAAACTGAACTCCGGACTATACCGGAGTTTCAGCTGTTCTTCAGTGGTGCCCGCCCAAACGCAGAAGCACTCTGGCACCAAGGATGGCGCCTAGATAACGCCCATTTTTGTGAGGCGTTCCAGCATGTCTTCCTGACGCTGACGGAACCAGTCACGATCGGCCGGCGGCTGTGCTTCACCGCCTTTCAGCAGACCGTTACCTACACGGCGCTCATTCGCAGAGTACACCGCGGTGTAGATGTCACAAGGCTGACGTGCCAGCAAGTTAGCCATACCGACACGACGGCGCTGTTCGCGCAAAGCATCAACATGCAGTACCGCGTGAGCAAGCATTGATTCGCCGGCCTGACTTACAGAGGCCAGCGTTTTCGCACGGTAGTCAACGACTTTGGACATCGCACTACAGGTGTACGCAGGGATGGGGATGTCGTCGATAGAAGAGGTGTTGGCAGAGATGATGTAAATCGCATTCTCAATCGCGCGCGCCTTACGGCAAATTTCACGATCAGTCTCATCGACACTGCCCGGCTCACTGGTCGGGTGCAGGAGAATCTCGGCGCCCTGCAATACGTTTGCACGAACCAGCTCAGGCCACATGATTTCTTCCGAGGCAATGCAACCCAGGTTGCCGATTTCTGTTTTGGCAACAGGGAAAACACCCTCCAGACCATAAAGATCCAGGTACTTGTCCCAAACATCATGAGGCGTAGTCTCGAAGCTTGAAGACAGACGGCGGTAACGCAGGATCACGTCACCGTTAGGACCGATGATGAAGCAGGTCTGGAAATAGTGTTCCGGGAAGTTCGGATCGACTTCATAGACGTTACCGGCCAGAAAGATATTGTTTTTCTGAGCCAGCTCACCAAGCTTTTCATACTCGACACAATCGTAGGTCAAGCAGGCTTTTTCCTGCCATTCATGATGACCTTCGCCCAGCGGGAAACCGCTCAGGAAGTATTCAGGCAGCACCAGCAGTCGCACGTCACTGCCATTGTGGAACTTCACGAAGTTCACCATCGTGTTTACATAGGCCGTGATCCGCTCAAGGCTTTGCATGCGGACTTTCGCTGCGCTTTCCGCATCTTTACAGTGGTTTACGGTTTTGCAGGCGATGTGAAGGGCACCACCGGTATACGGCGCGATGCTCGGGTACTTGTCTGTCATGGTAATTCTCGAAATTGGCCCTGAAATGCGATGGTCTACGCAATGGTCCGGGCGGTTTTGTACGATTTGTTATGAGCTGAGTTTGACCCTGCCCCGCGCCGAGAGATACCGCGACAATTCGAGCAATCTGCCAGATGGTCATTGCTCATCCATTGAAATGAACAGGCTTCAGCGACTTGTTCACACTGCGGCTGGAAAGGATAATTGCCGCTCTGTTAAGCCTTTGAATAAAAAATCATAAGAATCAGATAATTCAGTATGTCCGGCTTCGATGACATAACCGAGCGTCTGCAGACGCGACGGGAACAGCACCTCTACAGGCAGCGCCGCGTTGTAGGCAGCCGTCAGGGTCGCGCGCTGGTCGTTGATGGCAACGAACTACTGAACTTCTGCAGCAACGATTATCTCGGGCTCGCCGGCGATGAACGGATTGCGGAAGCACTTGCCGAAGCAAGTAAACAATGGGGCACCGGCAGCGGCGCATCGCATCTGGTATGCGGTCATACGGAAGCCCATCACCGGCTCGAAGAGCAGCTGGCGGAATTAACACAGCGACCGCGTGCACTGCTGTTCTCCAGTGGCTACGCCGCGAACCTGGGCATTATTAACGGATTGCTCGGCGCCGGTGATCATGCCTTTGAAGACAAGCTAAACCATGCCTCGCTGCTGGACGGCGCTTTACTCAGTCGTGCCAACTTCCAGCGTTTCCGTCACAAGGACTATCAACATCTTGGCGATCTGCTGGACAAGGCTCGGGACTCCACCTCACGCAAACTGCTGATTACCGATGGTGTATTCAGCATGGACGGTGACAGCTGCGATACCGCCATCCTTGCAGAGGCTGCCCGCAGTCACGAGGCCTGGCTGATGGTCGATGATGCGCATGGCTTCGGTGTCACCGGCAACAACGGCTGCGGCTCGGTCGACCCGGCGCTGTACACAACAGATGACGTGCAGATTCTGATGGGCACACTGGGCAAAGCAGTTGGTACTCAAGGCGCCTTCGTTGCAGGCAACGAAGAACTGATCGAAACACTCATTCAGGAAGCCCGCACGTTCATCTACACCACCGCTATGCCCGCGGCCATCGCCGCGGCAACCAGCACCAGCCTCAGCATCGTCACCGAAGAGCAATGGCGGCGCGAACGTCTGCACGAATTGATTAACCGTTTCCGCGATGGTGCCGAACAAATGGGTTTAAACCTGTTGCCATCGGTCACGCCCATTCAGCCGGTACTGCTTGGTGATGAAACACTCGCTCTGAAAGTGGCAGAGATTCTTGAACTGGCCGGCTTCCTGATTACCGCCATTCGTCCGCCGACAGTGCCTAAAGGTACCACCCGACTGCGCGTCACTCTCACCGCGTCACACACCGATGCAGATGTGGAACAATTGCTGCAGGCGCTCGAACGCGCGATGCAGGAGGCAGGCGCATGAGCAAGCGCTTTTTTGTGACAGGCACCGACACTGAAGTCGGCAAAACAGTACTGACAGTCGCGCTGATCAAAGCGGCGCAAAAAGCCGGGCACACGGCCATCGGCTGCAAACCTGTATCTGCGGGTTGTGATGTTGTCGACGGCCAGTGGCAGAACGAAGATGCTGTTGCCATTCGTGAGGCGGGATCTGTTCCGCTGAGTTATGAGCAGGTAAACCCCGTCGCGCTGATTGAAGCGATGGCCCCGCATATCGCTGCCGAATCGGAAGGCGTCACTCTGAACGCGGACATGCTCGCCAAGCATATCGATGGTCTGCCGGAGGCCGACTACACCTTTATTGAAGGTGCCGGCGGCTGGCTGGTTCCTTTAAATGACGACGAAACACTGGCCGACGTAGCCACGGCCATTCAAACGCCGGTCATCATGGTCACGGGCCTGCGTCTGGGCTGCATCAATCACAGCCTGCTAACTGTCGAGGCTATTCGTGCGGCCGGACTGAAACTCGCCGGCTGGATCGGCAACTGCGTCGACCCGGACATGGTTGCCCGCGAATCCAACATTGCGACTCTTCGCCAGCAAATCGACGCACCACTGATCGGCATCGTGCCGTGGATGGGCACCTATGATCTGGATCAGGTCATAGCAGAACTCGACTTTTCCATTCTTGAGGCACAACTCTAAGTGATGGATGAGTTCGATAAAAAACACATCTGGCATCCATATACATCGATGACCAACCCCTTGCCGTCTTATGAGGCCGAGTCGGCCGAGGGTGTGCGCATTCGTCTGAAAGACGGCACTGAACTCGTTGATGGCATGGCGTCCTGGTGGTGCGTGATTCACGGCTACAACAACCCGGTGCTGAATGCCGCGGCCAAGGATCAGATCGACAAGATGTCGCACGTCATGTTCGGCGGCCTTACGCATGAACCAGCCATGGCACTGGCCGACCGCCTCTTGTCCATAACACCCACGCAGTTAACAAAAGTATTTTTTGCCGATTCCGGCTCGGTCAGTGTTGAAGTTGCCCTGAAAATGGCACTGCAGTACTGGCAGGCGCAGGGTAAAAAGCAAAAAACCCGCTTCCTGACAATCCGCGGCGGCTATCACGGCGACACCTTTGGTGCGATGTCTGTCACCGACCCGGTTAACGGCATGCACAGCCTGTTCACGCATGTACTGCCCGGGCATTTGTTCGCGCCACGTCCGCAAACGCCGTTCGGTCAGACTTTGCGCAACGGCGATATCGACGGTTTCCGCAGCCTGCTGGAACAACACGCGGACGAAATCGCAGCGGTCATTCTTGAACCCGTTGTGCAGGGTGCCGGCGGCATGTGGTTCTACTCGGCCGACTACCTTAAGGAAGTCGCGCGTCTGTGTGCAGAATACGACGTGCTGCTGATCGCCGATGAGATTGCGACCGGCTTCGGCAGAACCGGCACTCTGTTCGCTTGCGAACATGCGAACATCGTCCCCGACATTTTATGTGTGGGTAAAGCACTGACCGGCGGCTACATGAGTCTGGCCGCCACGATTACTAACGACAAAGTTGCGGAAGGCATATCCGCTGATGGCGGCGTGCTAATGCACGGACCTACGTTCATGGCCAACCCACTGGCCGCTGCAGTCGCTAACGCCAGCATCGAACTGTTGTTGGCCAGCCCGTGGCAAAGCCGAATCAGCATGATCGAGTCGCAACTGGCGGCTGAACTGATGATGCTGGAAACCCAACCGCAGGTGGAGAATGTGCGGGTACTGGGTGGCATCGGCGTCGTCGAGACCAAAAACGAAGTGCCGGTCGCCGAACTGCAACAGCATTTTGTATCGCAAGGGGTATGGATCCGCCCGTTCGGCAAGCTGATCTACCTGATGCCTCCATACATTATCGAACCGGAGGACCTGAGCCGCCTGACGCTGGCAATAGAGACAGGCCTCGACCTCCTGTAACTGCCGGCCCCCTATGCGACTTAACAAAATAGCGGTTATGTGACACCGTAGGTCGCAAATCCGCAGATAAGCGCTACACTTCTCCGCTACCACTGGTCACAGACAGAAAGCATTAGACCAAAAACATCAGAACAGCATGAGCCAGAACGACACACATCTCAGCGAAAGCATCTCCGGCAACATAAAAATTGCCGTACTACTGCCCTGCTATAACGAGGCCAATACCATCGGCGAAGTCGTGCATGGCTTCCAGCAGTCGCTGCCCGGTGCGGAGATTTACGTTTACGACAACAACTCCACCGACAATACAGTAGAAACTGCCTTGCTGGCCGGCGCCATCGTGCGCACTGAACGTCTGCAAGGCAAAGGCAACGTTGTCCGCCGCATGTTCGCCGACATCGATGCCGACGTGTATGTGATGGCTGACGGTGACGACACTTACGAAGCTGCAGCTGCGCCGCGTCTGGTGGAAAAACTGGTATCCGAGAATCTCGACCTGGTGAATGGCAAACGTGTCACACCGGAAGAGCTCGCGGCGGCTTATCGCCCCGGTCACAAATTCGGCAATGTTTTGCTGACCTCAATGGTTGCGATGTTCTTCGGCTCAGGCATTCAGGACATGCTGTCCGGCTACAAAGTATTTTCGCGCCGCTTCGTAAAATCTTTTCCTAGTCTGTCGAGCGGCTTTGAAATTGAAACGGAACTGACAGTGCACGCTCTGGAATTGCGCATGCCTATCGCCGAAGAAGACACAGCTTACGGCGAACGCCCGGAGGGCTCTGAAAGCAAGCTCAGCACCTTCGGTGACGGCTTCAGAATTCTGAAGAAGATCGCAATCCTCATTAAAGATGAGCGCCCGCTGCAGTTCTTCTCATCCATCTTCGCGATTCTATTGATCGTGGCTTTGGGACTGAGCATCCCTCTGGTGCAGACCTATTTGGAAACCGGTCTGGTACCGCGCCTGCCCACTGCCGTGCTGATCACCGGCATGACACTGCTGAGCTTCTTAAGCCTCGCTTGCGGCTTAATACTGGAAACAGTCACCCGAGGCCGGCAGGAACTCAAGCGCCTGCAGTATCTGAGCATTCCTAACAATCTGGCGATTCTGGGCGAGCAGCCCGAAGAGGATTAAACCCGCATCAAGCGGTTAGCGGGTCTGCAGTTTGAACATGCGGTACTCGCCGCGCCGCCCGGTTTCACTGGCCACTGCACCGAGCCATTCCGATAGCCCGGGCACCCACTCCTGATCTCTGACCAGCACGTATGACACGCTGTAGCGGGCAAGAATATCTTTCCGCTGTTCTGCCGTTGCACCTTCGGAGTAGAACAGCTCCACCGCAGCCTTGCGCTCAAACTGATCCAACAGCAGCGGATTCTCGTGATACAAAGAAACAACCTTACCGGTCACGGTAGGCAACGGCCAGCCGCTTGAGTCAGTCGCCATCACTACATCGTAAGGACCCACGCCGGTGGTTAGCGAGCGGTAGAGGTCTACCGTATTGCCGCCATCGGGGAAACGCTCGAACTTGTTAACGAACTGCATGGTTCGCAAATACAAACTCTTGCCGCCAAACTCCAGGCCTGCCTGCGCCACATTAAAGATCACCGCAGCGGCCAGCCAGCCGGTCACAAACACGCCGGCGAATATCGCAGCGATGCCGCCGTTCTCCCGTTCCTTCTTAACGGCATTCAGCCAGTGAAGCAGCGCCCAGACCCCTGCCATATGAAAATAGAAAATCGCGAACAGCAGGAAGCGATGCGCCAGCGGCACAGAAACAAAAATATGGGCGAAGTACGGCAGCAGCATCACCAGACCGCCGAGCACAATAAAGTCCTGGGGTGACCGTTTGGAACGCCGGCACAGCAACCACAGCCAGGCGACTACCGACGGCAAACCAAAGCCGATAATGACGGTTACAAACAGCGGATCATAGAAAATATGACGCCAGACGCCGGAACGGATCCGGTCGAGCACGCCGGATTCGCCTTCGCCATGCATCCAGCTGGTTTCGTCCGTGCCACCGCGCCCCAGCGTCACTTCCCACACCGAGAACCACGGCCACAACTCCGCAATAACCGTGGCACCGATGAACAGCGCAGCCATAATGACCGCGCGATTACGGTATGAGTCCTGCCAGGCGACCAGCGCCAGCAAGCCGCAACCACTGATGCCGAATACGCCCGTCAGCGGATGTATCAGAAACATCAAAGCCGACAGAAGCATCAGGCAAAAAGCGCCAGCATACAGTTTGACCTGCTCCCGCAGCACACGCAGCGTCAGCGAGAAAGCGATCATGCTCATGCCGAAAACAAACGACGAGGGATAACCGGCCACGTACAGGAAACTGCGCAACTGATACAGGTTTGACCAGACCCAGCTCACACCCCAGCCACAGAACAACACGATGAAGGCAATCAGCGGGGCTTTGTCGTCGTTAAAGTAGTCGCGGAAGAACAAACGTATGCCGATGACAATCAGTGCATAACTGAGCACAGCACTAATACCCATCAGGTCTACCGCGTCCAGTCCGAAGATCTGGCCGGCAAACGTCAGCACCAGAAACAGCGGCATGTAACGCGGGCTGGATGAAGAATCGAGAACGTGCGGATTCGGTGGATCGGCGATACCACGCAACCACTCGGTCAGAACTGCGGTGTGCTCCCAGTAGTCGGCATGCGGGGAATAAGTGACCAACTGGAATATCAATGCATCCCAGACAATCCAGACACCCGTCAGACCTGCAACCAGCCAATACAGGAAGAGCGGGTCGGATAAGCGCCGGGTTGAAGAATGATTAGTCACAGATAGGCCGAACAAAAAATGATTGTGCGCGACTGATACTGCCGCATTCACAGGTATATAGGAAGAATTTGACTGCCGTTTACTTACATAAGCGGGAATAAAGCTGAAAGCGCCTGCTGAAACCCTGTTTGCGCCCAAACACAAGCCACCTATTTAAGACTTGAACATATACCGCCGGTTTTGCAGACTCGGCTAAGGTTTCAGCAATAGCCAGCACTCAAAGAGGGGCCCGGGGACAGGTGCTAAAAAAAATTCCTGACGGATTTCTGCCTTTCGCCTGCGTCGGCGCGGTGGGGTTTATTGTCGACGCCGGCATTCTCAACTGGCTGATCTTCAGCCACGGGTGGGATCACTACACTGCACGTATCGCGTCGTTTGCGGTTGCGGTACTGGTCACCTGGTTCCTGAACCGCAACTGGGCATTTCGTCATCAGGCATCCGCTAACAAAACCCGTGAGTACTCGGCCTACCTGACCGTACAAACCATCGGCGCAGCGCTGAACTTTGCAATCTACAGTGCCTGCATCTTCCTGTTCCCGTGGTTCAAGCAATACCCGATATTGCCGCTGGCAATAGGGTCCGGCATCGCCATGCTGTTTAACTTTGCGGCCTCCCGTCGCTACGCCTTTACCGGCGGGCCACAGCAGTAACCATCACGGTAACTCCGTATTGCCGTAACAACCCACCGGGTCTCCAATAGAGGTATAGGGGCGCTGCGCATATGCGCAAAGCTCTGTTTCCGTGTTTTCCGGGAGGTGAACCATGTCAGAACAAAGCAAATCCATCGTATTCCCGACCGACTTCTCCGAAGCGTCAGCAGAGGCACTCGGTTGGGTTCAGGCACTCGCGCATGACATGCACGCATCGGTACATTGTGTGTATGTCGTAGAAGAACCGCAGATCTACGGCACGCTGGACATGGGTCCGGTTACCACGCCCAGTGTGCAGGAACTTACCGACTACGCCGGAGAACGGCTGTCTGCCTTTATCGGCGAACACCTTAGTGGTCTGGGAGCCGTTGAGTCGAACGTGCTGGTAGGCAGACCCGCTGACGAAATCGTCGGCTACGCCGACAGCATCAATGCAACGATGATTGTCATGACCACACACGGCTATAGCGGCGTGAAGCATATGCTTCTCGGCAGCACTACCGAAGATGTCTTGCGCAAAGCAAGCTGCCCGGTACTGTCAGTGCGCGCCAAAGGCTAGATGCACGGCAAGTAGAAACCAAAAAGCCGCTCCCGGAAACGGGGCGGCTTTTTAATTGGCAACAACTATTAGTTCAGCGCTGGTATCAGGTGCTTACCGATCAAATGCACTGCATCCATCGGGTCGTCATGTATTTTCAGCGTAATGGCATCGAGACCGGCGGCCTCAAATTCACGCAAATGCTCAACAACACGCGGAATGGCGTCCAAACCACCGGTAAAGGTGAGGTTCTCGACCAGCGCCTGAATGATTTCTTCAGGCACACCTTCGATATGTGCACTGCGCTGATAAAACGCCTGCAGGAATGCCTCAAACTTGCTTTCGACGAATGCGGCCTGCTCTTCGCCAAGAAACGGCTCGGTGTACCACTGCTGCAGAACACCGCGCCAGACCATTTCGCGACGCGCTTCGTCATCCGCCGCCTGCGGGTCTTCCTTGATGTGCCAGGCAAAGAAATTGGAAACATCAAAACCGGCAAGGTCGCGGCCCCCGGTAGCCAGACCTGTCTGTATGTTGCCCAATACTTCAGGCATTTTCTGTATAGCCACATCGCTGAGCATCGCACCATCGGCCACCTGCCCGGCCATCTTCAGCATCATGGGACCATTGGCACCGACTAACACTTGCGGCGGGACTTCCGGGTTGGTCCAGCCCGGGTGATAACCGGCAGCACGGTGCACTTCACCCTGATAGTCCATGGGTTCGCCTTTACCGGCCTCACGCAAAATCTCCACGCACTCGCGGACTGCGGTCACCCTGCGTGTCGGCTTCAGACCTGTCGCCCGCATGATCGATTGACCCATGCCACCGACAACCAGACCTGCGCGACCACCGCACATGTCATTAAGCGTCAGCAACGAATCGGCCAGCCGCACCGGCACAATCTCAAAAGGACTCAGCGGCACTACGCCAAGTCTTACCGAAGACGACTCAAGCGCCAGCTTCGACAGATTCAGAAACGGGTCACGACGCGCCGGGAACGCTGAAGCATAGACAGTATCAACACCATAGCCTTCCGCAACCAAACCGATTTCGCAGACTTCCTGAGGCGATAAACCGGCTTCCAAAAATATTTGTACTTTCAACTAAAACTCACTTCTTAAACCAAATTCAAACAATAACTTTTTTGCGCATAAACAAACCCAGCGCCAATGCCCACACCGGGGCAATCGCCAGATAGGAAAAACCCATCACCGGGTTGACCAGACACATCACGCCCGGGAACGCCAAGAGAAAACAAAAATAGCCATACCATTTCGGGAATGCATGACTCGACAACGTGTAGTAACCGGTCAACGCCGCCAGCATACCCAGACCGAATATCGCCAGCGTATTGACGAGACCACGGATCATCGTGGTCATCAGCAAAATATTGGTGTTGTAGTCAGGATTCAGCTCCCGCAACAACTGACCGTATTTAGTCGCCGGAATATCAGAAATGCCGGTAAGCAGAAATCCGAGACCGCCGGTAACAGCAGCAAGCAAAATAAACTGGGCTGCAATCGGATGTGTGTGTTCTGCCAGACGCGACAGACCAAGCCCGAGAACAGCCAGTGCCACCCCGACCACCATGTGCGTGATACCACTGGAAGTAAACGCCCAGGATCCGATCGCATTCTCAATCTTTGCCATATCGCCGTAATCTTTGGCCTTGTCGACAAAGCCAAGCACTTGCGGCTCGTAATACCCCGCATTAAACAGATGTATGCACATCCCTGCGACGATGAGAAAAGCGGCTGCTGAAGACGCCTTATAAAGAGCATTCAAACCCTGCTGACTCGCCTGTTGCATATCCCACCCCCGGTTCACGCGCGTAATTGACGAGCCACAATTCTTCACTAAACAGGCCCCGGACGCACACCCAATAAAAAAACCGGCCAAAGGCCGGCTTTCTTAATATTTACTGCGACTTAGCGCCAATAAATTTGCTTTGAAACTTATCCCTGAGGGGTAGTAGGCGCATCATCGACGGTTGTCACAGTCAGACCCGGCGACATATCACCTGTTGCCACGCCTTTGATCAGGTCAGCGGTGGGCAAATGGCAATAAGTCTGCCCGACGAATTTGTCCGGCAACACGTACCACCACCAGCTGTCCCATTCGACCTGCAGTCCCGGGCTATGCAATGTAATGGTGCCGTCAGCCGCTTCGGTGACCGGCTGAAAATCAGCCAGATAGCTACGACCGGTCACTACCGGTTCGGTCTGCTCAACTGCAAAGTTGCGGGCAATGTCGGCCGCACCCGGATTACCGGCACTCAGCAACTCAGCGACTGCCTGATCTTTCAGCATGCCCGTCAGCAATGCACAAATGTTCTGCTGACCCGCTTTGTCTTCACCATAAACATCCTGAATATGGTCAGACGTCTTCACCTTGCAGGAAACAACGATCGGCGTATCGCCCTTATAGGTAACAACCTGATAAGTCTTTACAGACTGACCGGGCTCGGCTGACGGTTTGGATGAACGATAGTCGGGCATGTTGTCGAACACGTTGTTCTCACTGACTATTTCCGTAGTTGCAAGTAACTGCTGTGCGCGCTGACAGAAATCTGCCGAAGTCGGATCAGGCAAAACCTCAGCATTCGCCGCCGCGGATGCAAAGACCAGCGACACCGCCGTCGCCATGACCATTGAAATACGTTTGAACACTGTCTTCATTTCAAATCATCCTGAAATAACAAATTAAGAAATTCTTACGGCGCGATGAACGCCACAAAGTGCACCCGACTATGCATTACCCTTGCTTGCGAGGCAAACGCGGAAAGAACGCACTGGTGCGGTCTATATAGGACTGATACTCGGGTCTGCGCTGTGTAATGGTTTTTTCTGTCAGGCCAATGCCCGACACTTTAAACAGGAAAAACGTAAGCAGTGCAGGACCCAGTACCGTCCACCACATACCGGCAGACAGAGCGAACAGATACATACCCCACCATACGCAGAACTCACCGAAGTAGTTCGGGTGACGACTGTATTGCCACAAGCCCTGATCCATCACGCCGGAACTATTTTTCGCACGCGACTGGAAGGCTGCCATCTGTAAATCGGCTACACTCTCGAAGACAAGCCCGAATACAACGATCAATGCCGCCACATAGTCGAGCCAGTTGAGCGGACCGGTGCCGGCAATCCCGCCTAACAGCGGCAGGGATACCACCCAGGCCAGAACCGCCTGCAACATAAAGACCGTCAGGAAGGCGCGCCAGGGCCAGCTGGCGCCGTTGCGTTCCCGCATCTCGGCATAACGACGGTCTTCCGGTTTGCCATGGTTGCGCCAGCCAACAAACACAGCCAGACGCAGCGCCCACGCCAATGCCAGAACCAGACAGACCAGCGCCCGAATTGAAGGCTCAGGCACCAGCAGAAAATAGACCACGCCGGAAGTTGCACAGGCAGGCCCCCACAAAATGTCGACGACACTGACGTCGTTGCGGATGAAACTGACAACCCAACCGGCCGTCATCAGCAATACGATCGCTAACAACGAGTTACCGAGAAGGGATTGAACCGGCACAGCATCCATAAATTTCTCCCGAAGCCACCCGCGAATACTGCAGCTTACGCTACTTCCGGACGAACAAACCGATAATGTGCCACCATCCATTCGGTGCCATTGGCGTAACCGAACAACTCGGCCACAGCCATAAAGAACATGCGCCACCGGTTAAACCAACGGGCAGCATCTTCTTCACCGTAGGTTTCTTTCAGCGTCTGCATAATCTCCTGACGATTAGCATCCATGTTTGCCAACCAGGCATTGGAGGTTTTCTCGTAATGAGTGCCGGAAACGCGCCACTGGTCTTCAATGGTCAGATCGTCCTGAAAATACAGCAGAGTGCTTTCTGCCGGCATCAGACCACCGGTAAAGAAGTAACGCCCCATCCAGTCATATTCACCTTCAGTAGTGAATGGATACATCAAATGGCGATGCACGAAGATATGTACAAACAACTTGCCGCCCGGTTTGAGCCAACGGGAAATTCTCTGCATCAGCTCCTGATAATTCTTCATGTGCTCAAACATCTCGACGCTGACCACACGGTCAAACTCGCCTTCCGGCTCAAACTCGTTCGCGTCAGCTGTCACAACTTCCACATTGTCGAGGCCGCGCTCTGCAGCCTGGCTCATGATGTACTCGCGCTGCGAAGCCGAGTTTGAAACAGCAGTAATTTTTGCGCCGGGGTAATGCTCACCCATCCACAGCGTGAGCGAACCCCAGCCGCAGCCCAGTTCAAGAATACGCTGACCGTCGGCCAGTTCTGCACGCTCACAAGTCAGCGCCAGCATGCGGGCTTCCGCCTCATCCAAAGACTTCACATCAGGATCGAACTGGCAGCAGCTGTACTTGAGATGCTTGCCCAGCGATTTCAGGAAAAAGTTGGCCGGCACTTCATAGTGTTGCTCGTTAGCCTTGTCGACTTCCTCGGCAATAGGGCTGTTACGGAGTGTTTCCAGGCCGCGGGTAAACCGCTCAAACTCACCTTCGGCACGGTCTGCAGACTCGTTACGCAGTCTGGCTGCCATCAGGCGGCGCATTCCCATGCGCGTTAATCCGTCAGGTATTAAACCTCTTTCGCACAACTCAATAGCTAGCATCGCTGTCTCCTTAAATCCTAATGGTCCGTTGCCGGCTCAGCACCGGCCGCCAACTTGGCGTGAACGTATTTGGTTAGAGCGCCTATAAAAGGAATGTGTTCGTACATTCCGGTAGAAGCGTCCCAGAAATCTTTGTGAATGAGCACGCGGCCATCCGCATCAAAACGAAACTGGGTAGTGCCGTAACTGACAACAGGCTCACCCCCGGCAAGCACAGGTGCCACAACCGTCATTTCCCAGCGAATGTAGTAATCGGTATCACTGCGGGCCACATCCAGAAACTTCACATCGAGCACTTCTGACTGAGACGCGGCGTGCGCAAAGTAGGCACCGATCTCTTCCATTCCAAAGATGCCGACGACGTTGTCATTCAGATAACCGTCCGCCGCGTATACACCGGAGACCTGATCATTGACCGATTCAGATGTCATTCCGGCAAAAAATTCCGCGGTTCTGTTCAGCACCTGTAGCTCTGTCTCGCTGCCCGGCGCGAATATGACGGCCCTATCAGCCGTAGCGGCCATGGCGGCTTCATAAGAGGCGTTCAGGTCCTCAAGTGACGGGGCGTCGGGCTGGCTGCAGGCGGATAACAGCCCGGCCACAGTCAGAGCAGCCAACGCCTTGGGAACGGCGGGAAAAAGCTCTACAAAACTGTGTTTATCGTATTTCATGTTCAAACAATATACTGTTTGTATAATTATTAGCAACGCTACACGCCATATAAATTGTTTTTTTCTATATCTTTTTGTAACAAATTGTATTTTGGCTTGATTTCCGATGAAGATATTTATAGTTTTTGTATAAGTTTTAAATAGCCCAAACAAGAGAGCTACTGGAAAGCAAATGCCCTACCCGATACGCACAGTTTCCGCGATGACAGGCGTCAAGCCGGTCACGCTGCGTGCGTGGGAGACCCGCTACGGGCTGCTTAAGCCAATTCGCACCGATTCCGGTCACCGGCTCTACACCGATCAGGATATTGAAACCGTGCAGAAGGCTTTGGCCCTGCGCGCCCGCGGCATTCCGATACGGCAGGTGCCAGATCTGCTTGACGATGACCAACAGACTGCCGAAGACAGCGGCCCTTGGTCCGGCTATCAGGATGGCATGTTGAAAGCGATCACTCAGTTCGACGAAGCCGAACTTGACCGCATTTATCAGGAAGTACTCGGACTGTTCCCAATCAGCGCCGTGATTCCCGAACTGATCGAACCAGTCTTGCAAACGCTCGGACAGCGCTGGGACAAAGTGCCGGGCGGCATTGCGGAAGAACACTTCTTCAGCACCTACGTCAGTCATAAGTTGGGCGCACGCTTCCAACATCAGTTCGGCCGCGCCACCGGTCCGCTGCTGATAACAGCATGCCTGCCAAGCGAAACGCATGATCTCGGCTTATCTCTGTTTTGCCTGGCTGCACACGAAGCCAACTACAGAGTCATTAACCTTGGCGCCAACACCCCGCTGCCACACCTTGAAGTGGCATATCGCCGCACACTGCCCGACGCTATCGTGCTGGCAGGGCTGCAGCCGCCGGATCAGACAGCGCTGGCACAGCTGCGGCAGCTGGTTACCCGCTCGGCAGCCCGCGTATTTGTTGGCGGTCAGGCATCTATCACAGCGCGCGCAGCGATCGAAGCTGTCGGCGCGGTTTCACTAGGCATTCAACCCGGCATCGCACTTCGGGACCTCACCCGGGTACTGACAGCGCAACGCCCCTCCAGAGACCCGGAGTCTTTACTATGAAAATCGCAATTGTAGGTACCGGCATTTCAAGCAGCTATGCTGCGCACCGGCTGCACCCGCGACATGACATCACCGTATTCGAAGCGGACTCCCGCCCCGGCGGTCATACCAATACAGTGGACGTAGAAAGCGAAGGCAAGAAGTTTGCGATTGATACAGGCTTCATCGTCTTCAACCACCGCAACTATCCGCACTTCACTGCGCTGCTTGATGAGTTGGGCATCACCTCACAACCCAGCGGCATGAGCTTCAGCTTCAAATGCGAACTGAGCGGACTGGAATACAACGGCAGTTCACTGGGAGCATTGTTTGCACAACGCAAAAACCTGCTGCGCCCGACCTTCTACAAAATGATCGCCGACATCATGCGTTTCAATCGCTCGGCCGACAAACTGCTGGCTTCGCCCCCGGATAAAAGCATGGGCGAATTTCTGGATGAGAATGGTTTTAGCGGCCCGATGGTTGAGGACTACCTGCTGCCGATGGCCGGCGCCATCTGGTCTTCAGAGCCGGGTATGATGCGTCAGTTCCCTGCCTCCCAGTTCGGACGCTTTTTCATGAACCATGGCCTGATGCAAATCAAGAACCGCCCGCGCTGGCGCACCGTTACCGGTGGCTCACGCGAGTATCTGCGTGCCATGAGTCGTCCGTATAAGGACCGCATCCTGCTGGATACGCCGGTCGAATGGATTGAGCGTCACGACACCCATGTGCTGGTAAAAGCCCGCGGCCGCGAACCCGAAGCTTTTGATCAAATCGTTATCGGCGCTCACAGCAATCAGGCGCTGAGCATGCTGCGCGACCCGAGCCAGGAAGAAAATGAGGTACTGGGCGCAATACCGTATCAGCCGAACGACACCATCCTGCACACCGACACACGGCTCATGCCTAAACAGGGTCGTGCCTGGGCGGCGTGGAACTACCACCGCCCGGTTAACCCGGAAAGCCATGTCAGCGTGACTTACAACCTGACGACGCTGCAGAACCTCGACACAGACACACAGTATCTGGTCACGCTGAACGGCAGCCAGACTATTGACCCGTCGAAGATAATCAAGCGGATCAGCTATGAGCATCCGGTGTTCAATCTCGAAAGTATGGCGGCACAAAAGCGCTGGGCCGACATCAATGGCACTAACCGCACCTGGTATGCGGGCGCATACTGGAGCTATGGCTTCCATGAAGACGGCGTGAAAAGCGCAATCCGCGTATGCGATGGTATCGATGCACTCCCCAATCAAACGGAACAAGATGAAGAGCTGCATTTACAAAGGGCGGGTTAAACACTTTCGCAAACAACCTGTAGAGCACGGCTTTGACTACTCCGTGTTCATGATGTTTGTCGACCTGGAAGAAGTTGATAGCGTCTTCGACCGCTTCCTGCTGTGGTCCGCCAGACGTCCGGCTTTAGCGTGGTTCAACCGCAAGGATCATGCCGGCAATCCCTCAACGCCGCTGGCAGAACACATCCGCAATCTGGTGCAGGAAAAAACCGGCCGCAAGCCGGAGGGTCGTGTTTGCCTGCTCACCAACTTTCGCTACTTTGGTTACTGCTTTAATCCGATCAGCGTCTACTACTGCTACGACAAAGCGGACAAGCTGACAGACGTAGTCTTTGAAGTCACCAACACGCCATGGAAAGAACGCCATTGCTATGTGCTCGCACAGGAGGACAACCGCGCGGCAAAAGGCTTCAGCTACCAGTTCGACAAAAAAATGCATGTCTCTCCCTTCATGGACATGCACATGAGTTACACCGCCCGCTTATCCGAGCCGGGCGAATCGCTGTTCGTCGGCATGAAGAATGTACGCAACGGCAAATCCGTGTTCAGCGCCCAGCTGGGCCTGGAACGGCAGCCGATCAACAGCGCCAATCTGGCGAAAACACTGGGGTCTGACCCCTTCATTACGCTTCGCGTCATCACCCTGATACACTGGCAGGCATTAAAGTTGTGGCTCAAAAAAGTACCTCTGGTGCCACACCCCGATAAGCCCCGCCCCGTGCAAACGGCAGCGACGCAAAAAATAAAATAACGGGAGCTTTTAGATGGAAGAGTTGGATACCACTGGCAACGTGCGCGAACTGGATGCTGCACTGCCTCTCAGCGGTGCACAAACGCGTATGCGCGGTCTGCTTTTCAGGCAGCTTGCGCAGATTGAAAATGCACGGCTGACCATCAGCGACGCCATCGGCACACAAACCTTTGGCGATGAGCACAGCGATCTCGAAACGTCTGTGCAGATTCTCGATCCGTCGGCTTACACCGATCTGATTTGTGGCGGCCCGGTTGGCGGCTCGGAAGCCTACATGGAAGGCAAGTGGGTAACCTCAGACCTTACTGCCGTTATCAGGCTCATGGTGCGCAACCGTAAGGTGATGCTCAATCTCGATGGCGGCTTTACCAATTTTTTGAAACCTGCGCGGCGGCTGGCTCACTGGGCTAACCGCAACACTGTCGGCAACAGCGAGAAAAACATCTACGCTCACTATGATCTGGGCGAAGAAATGTTCCGCACCTTTCTCGACCCGACAATGACCTACTCCGCGACCATCTACGAAGATGAAGACTCGACGCTTGAAGAGTCTGCACTGCACAAACTCGACCTGATCTGCCGCAAGCTGCAGCTGGATGAAAGCGATCACGTGGTTGAGATAGGCACCGGCTGGGGCGGTTTTGCCCTATACGCTGCCAAGAACTACGGCTGTCGTGTCACTACTACAACCATCTCGCCGAACCAATTCGCAGTAGCAACCCAGCGGGTCAAAGAAGCCGGGCTTGAAGACAAAGTGACGGTTCTGCAAAAAGACTACCGCTTGCTTGAAGGCAAGTTCGACAAGCTCGTATCCGTAGAAATGATCGAGGCGGTTGGTCTGCAGTATCTCGACACATTCTTCAAGAAGTGCAGCTCCCTGCTGAAACCGGACGGCCGGATGCTGATTCAGGCCATTACTATTGCCGACCGCAACCACGAACGCGCTGCCAAGACCGTCGACTTTATTCAGAAGTACATTTTCCCGGGCGGCGCCTTGCCCTCTGTGGGCGCGATCATGAACTCAATCACCGCTGCCACCGACCTGCAGATCACGGGTCTGCACGACATTGGTCTGCATTACGCCCGCACCCTCAGAGACTGGCGCGCAGAGTTCTTCAAAAACCTGCCCGCCATCCGGCAAATGGGCTACCCGGACGAGTTCATCCGGATGTGGGACTACTACCTCTGCTATTGCGAAGGCGGTTTTCTGGAACGGTCGATCAGTACCATGCAGCTCGTGTTCGACAAGCCGGACTGCAGAATGGATTACGTCGACATCCGCTGACGATCATCCATTTGGCGTGATAGCCTGTCCGCAAGCTTCTCCGACAGCAGAGGTAAGACATGGCTGAGCTTGCTACCAAGAACGAACCTATAGAGAACCCCCGGTATCAGGGGTTCACTGCAACACCCTGCACCGGCTCTTTTGCCGCGGAGATCAGCGGTATTCAGATTGCGGACGCACTGGATAACGAGGCGCTGTTTGCTGAGATCTATCAGGCCTGGCTGCACTATCAGGTACTGTTCTTCCGCGATCAGGAACTTAGCCCCGCCCAGCATCTTGAACTGGGCAAACGCTTCGGCGAGATTCAGGAGCAGGGCTACGCGCCGAGTATGGAAGGTCATCCCGGCGTTTGGGTGCAGGAGTATCCGGCGTTGTACGACGGTCTGGTGACGGACATCGACTGGCACGCCGACAGCACTTTCCGCGCTACCCCCACGCGCGGTTCGTTACTTTACGCAGTGGACGTTCCTGCCGGCGGTGGCGATACGGTATGGGCAGACATGTGCGCAGCCTTCAACGATCTGGCACCGGCCTGGCAGCGCTTTGTGTCTGAACTGACCGCCATTCACGACAACATGCAGCGCAACCTGCTGAAGGTGCTTGAGCAAATGGAACCGGAGCAGTACAAGCAGGTGCGCCAGTATCTGCCGCCCAACGAGCACCCTGTTGTTTGCACGCATCCGGAAACACACCGGAAGTTCCTGTTTGTTTCCGAATTGATGACCCGCGAAATAGCCGGGATGAACCGCAATGAAAGCCGTGCCGTGCTCGACTTTCTGTTTGCTCATCAAACCCGCCCTGAATATCAGTGCCGCTTTCACTGGCAACCCGGGTCGCTGGCACTATGGGATAACTTCTCCACCCTGCATCGCGGAATCTTCGACTTCGGTCAGTCGCATCGCCTGATGCATCGCGTGTCGTTCAACACGCCCTGGAAACCGTCTTAAAGCTGGTGCGATATTGAATAAAAAAAGGCCGCTCAGCAGAGCGGCCTTTTTGGTTTATTCCGGAGCTGAATCTACGCCGAGGCCTCTGCAGCCGGCTTGCTCATCTTCAACCCAATCGGCGCGAAGATCAGCAGCGCGAGTATGCAACAGGCGATGGCAATCTGATTGGCCGGCGACAGATCGCCCGGACCGATAGCACTGCCGGCAATCGCCAGACCTAAGAACAAGCCGCCAATCTGTGCTGCCGGAATCATCACGCTGATTTGCCCCTTCGGGTCCAGGATAGACACGGCACCCATCAGGAACGGACCCGTGATATTCCAGAAGATCTGGAACACTGCCGCGGTAGCAACAAACTGCCAGAAACTGAAGTCACCCTGCAGGAACCAGATCATAATGACCTGCACGGTTATCGCGGCCGCCACGGGCACGAATGAACCGAAGCGGGCGCCGATTGCCGAAGCAATGATGCCGCCAAGAATGGCGCAGGCAGAACTAATGGCAATTGCGTTACCGGCAGACTCACGGGTGAGACCACCCTCAATGGCAATCTGCGACACAAAGTTCCAGATAGCTCCAAGACCGGTACACCAGACAAACATAGCGATAAGAGCGATCACTGCCGGCCAGACCGAGCCACCGCCAGCCGCGGCAGCCTGATCACCATCGGCACCGGGTGCTGCTGCACCCGACGGCAGCCAGATCACGGCGAATGCAAACACCAGAGCCAGTGCTGCCAGCGGATACATGATGCCGCCAAACTGCATGGTCGGAATAAAGAAGTTGGGCAGGATGTAGTTGGCTGCAACACCAAAGGCCACTTGCGACGCAATGACGAAACCGAAATTACGCTGCTGGTCTTTCGTCGAGCTGACAACAGCAATACCAATAACAAAGGCGACACCCTCGCCGAGGAAGCCGACAAGGAAGCGCACTACCGCGAGCACTTCAAAAGAGGTCTGCATGCCGGACACAATATTGCCGACCACAATGACGCTGGCGGCCAGCGCACCGGCTGCCTTCCAGCTAACTCTGTTCAACCAAAAGGCTGCGCAAATTGAAGCCAGCGCAATACCGAGATACTCAATAGCCAGAATCAGGCTGGCCTGACCTTCGTCAAAACCAAGGTCGACAATCAACGATGTGATCATGACCGGGCCAATCATCATAGCGAACACACCCATGATGCTGAACAGAATCGCTGCAATCAGCGCCTGCTTACTATCAATCTGAACTGACATATATCCCCCTCGGTTTGCTATCAGTAAAACCGCCGGTCTGCATTAATACAGTTTCCATCAGTACAGGCCGCGGCTCAGGTGGCTTACCTTACCAGACTGCAACGGCTAAACCGACACTCTCAGCCTGGCCGTCCCTGCCGTTATTCGATATCCGGCAGAACGTCTACGTAGGCGAAACCGTCGCGCTCGATGCATTCACCTTTAGTTACAGCCAGCGGAGCATTAAATGACGGGGCGCTGTGGACGAAGGTATGAAACTCGCCGTTTTCACCGCAAGGGTCGGCACCGTCAGGCAGCGCCGCCAGAAAATCGCTGTCGTAAGCAGCTCCGGCCAGCGACGCATCCAGCTTCGACGTATCGATGCAGGTAACCACGGCTTCGATACCCGCAGCGACAATCTCGTCTGCAAACGAAGTTGTGTCTTGACCCCACACCGGAAACAGCGGTTCGAGTTGCAGGGGCTGCAGCTGCTTCTCACGAAATGCGCGCACATCTTCAAGAAACAAATCACCGAACGCCAGATGACTGACGCGCAGATCATACTTGGCCTGAATCAGCGCTGTCGCCATTGCTCTTATATAGGTGTCGTTAGTACCCGGTGGCACCAGCTCCACTTCCAGCAAGGGCAAGCCGACCGCTTCTGCCTGCGCCTGCACCAACTCCCGGCGCACAGCGTGCATCGCAACCCTGTCGGCATCAGTATTAAAGCTGGTAATCAGTCCGGCCAGCTCGACCTCCGGATCGCGCCGCAAATACTCAAGCGTGAGTGCGGAGTCTTTGCCACTGCTCCAGGACAACAATACGCGTTTCACAAACTTCCTTTACCGGACTACAGAACAATAACCGGGCAATACTAACTGTTTCATAGCCCGACCGGCCGCATCCGGTGTGTTTCAGGCTGACTGTGCTTCGTTTATCATCTCAGCATGATCGAATACGAACTGATACCCGACCCCGGCATTCTGGTGATCCGGCCAATTGATGCGCTAAAGAGCGAAGACTTCGATAAGTTGCGTGCGGCAACCGATAAATTCATCGAAGACGAAGGCTCGCTCGCCGGCGTCTGTATTCAGGCGGAGAGCTTCCCCGGTTGGCAAAACTTTGCCAGCTTCATGTCACACATGCAGTTCATCAAGGAACAGCAGCAACGTGTTGCCAAAGTCGCCATCATCAGCGAATCAACGTTTCTTGAATTCATGCCGAAGGTTATGGATCACTTCGTGAACGCCGAAGTTCGCCACTTCTTCAGTGACGAACTGGCCGAAGCCATGGACTGGCTTCGCGAGCACGTCTAGGGCTGTTCGCCACCGATGAAGCTCTGGTCGGTTGAAGGTAATCGCCAACATCTTGATGGCGGCTCCATGTTTGGCAATGCGCCCCGCGCATTATGGGAGCGCTGGTTTACTCCCGATGAGCAACACCGTATTGAGCTCGCTTGCCGCTGCCTGTTAGCCACCGGACTCAGCGGCAAAACCGTCTTATTTGAAACAGGCATCGGTGCGTTTCTCGAGCCGGCACTTGCTGATCGCTTCGGCCTGACGGAGTCGGAACATCGCTTACTCCATTCTCTAAACGAATTGGGATGCTCTCACGACGATGTTGATCTGGTCGTGCTCAGTCATTTGCACTTCGACCATGTGGGAGGGCTGTTCAGCCTGTACGAGGAAGGACAGCCTATGCAGCTGCTGTTCCCAAACGCCAGATACCTGATCAGCGAAGCCGCCTGGGACACGGCCTTACACCCGCATCTGCGCGACAAACCGTCAATACTTCCCGAGCAAATACAGTTACTTAAAGACAGCGGCAGAGTCGAACTGGTCAGCGGCCCGGAGCACCCGTTAACCGGTGAAGCCGTGCGCTTCGAGTTCAGCGACGGACACACACGCGGACTGATGATGGGGGAACTTGGCGGCGACGGAGGCGTGTCATTTGCGGCAGATTTAATCCCCGGTGTGCAATGGGTGCACTTGCCGCTCACAATGGGTTACGACCGCTTTCCGGAGCTGGTCATCGACGAGAAGAAAGCTTACCTCGAAGACAAAATCACCCGTGGCGTGCGGTTGTTTTATACCCATGACCCGGAAACAGCTATGAGTAATGTCAGCTGCTCCGAAGACGACCGCTATATCGCCGACAATAAAAAACCGGTTGTGGCAGAGCTCGAACTTTAGTCGGACTGCCACAACCGGCTTGGAACTGAAAAGAATCAGTCTTCGGCCAACTCTTTCAAATCAGCTTTCTTCGATGGTGACCTTTTCCATCACGTCACCGGCTTCGATGCTGTTCACAACGTCCATGCCGGAAGTCACATCACCAAACACTGTGTGCACCCCATCGAGATGCGGCTGCGGTGCGTGGGTAATAAAGAACTGGCTGCCATTCGTATTGGGACCGGCATGTGCCATCGACAATGAACCGGTGCCATGCACCAACGGGTTATCGGCAGTCTCACAATCGAAACGATAGCCAGGACCACCGGAGCCGGAGCCGGTCGGGTCGCCACCCTGAATAACGAAATTTGGAATAACGCGATGGAAAGACACGTCGTCGTAAAAGCCCTCACGAGCCAGAAACACAAAGTTGTTAACTGTGCTCGGCGCATGTTCCGGGTGGAGGCCGACAACAATCTCGCCTTTGTTGGTTTGAATGGTCGCCGTATATGACTTGGCAACGTCGATCAGCATTTCTGGCGGGGTATCCCAGGTTTTCATGGTTTTTCCTTCAATTTATTGTTTGGGGATGCTCGATAAGCCAATTCTAGCACCGCTTACGGCTGCGCCCGCCCTCACAGCCGCATAGTTATGCGCCATTTCGCTTAGCCACTGTGCGGTGCGCGCCTGTCCGGATCTGAAACAATCCGGGCAAAACCGCTGTCAAAACAAATAACTAACGACAATATTATTGATATGCACTCCGATATACGACCAGATATAAAATCGGGTGTGCGCCCAGATCTGCACTGTCATAGCAACGCCTCTGACGGCTCGTTGACGCCCGTCGAACTGATCAGTGCAGCCATCGATGCGGGCGTGACCACACTCGCTATTACCGATCACGACACTGTCAGCGGTTGGCGCAAAGCCAGCGAACAGGTCCCCGATTCTTTGAGCCTGATCCCGGGCATCGAATTCTCCACCGTCTGGAATGGCATCGGTATCCATATCGTCGGTTTGAACATCGATCCCGACAGCGATGCCATGACCGAAGGCACCCGGACTCAGGAACAGGCGCGAATGGAACGTGCCGGCAAAATTGTCGAGCGGCTCAACAAGCGTGGGATGAGCATAGATCTGGACGATATTCTGAAAGAGAACAAGCAGGCTGTGCCGGGCCGCGTGCACATTGCCAATCATCTGGTCAGAAAAAAATACGTTAAAGACTTGCCCGAGGCGTTCAAAAAACACCTTGGCGCAGGCAAACCGGGAGATGTAAAAAACCTTTGGGCATCTCTGGAGACCGTCACCGGCTGGATCACAGATAGCGGTGGCATTGCGGTACTCGCCCACCCGCTCAAATACTCGATGACGTTTACCAAGCTGAATCGCTTTCTGGATGACTTTGTCGACGCCGGAGGCACAGGCATAGAAGTTATCTCCGGTGCTCAGGATAAAGATGCCACATTGCGACTCGGCCGGCTGTGCAGAGACCGAAATCTTCTCGCATCCTGCGGTTCGGATTTCCACCACCCCGGCCAGAACTGGGCCGTGCTCGGCAAGTTCCCCGAACTGCCTGCAGGCTGCCGCCCTGTCTGGGAACAGTGGCGTTAAAGCAACCTGCCCACTGACATCTGCATCAGCCAAACTGATACAAACTGTTACAAAGCACTATACCCATATATAACAACCACTTAACTTCATTCCAGCCCGCCAGGCCGGAATAGGCGTAGAATTACTGAATCTGGGGCAGCCGACGCCCCGAAATCGCTTCCATGGACGGAACAAATGGGAAATTCCGTCTGCCCTCAACAACTGGGACACCATGCTGGAGCTATGACAATGAAGGTCTATCGGGAAGTCACGCCGGAATCGGCACAAACAGATAACAACACTACGCTGAACTTCACCCGTCGAATCAATACGTCGACCAACTCAGCAGACCCTGTATTTGTCGACAGCCGCATGAACCTTTACAAGTCTGCGGAAGGCTTTCAGGCGATTATGAACTGGTACAACGATGTCGTTTCGGAAATCGATATCGAGGTCGAATCAAAATATGTAGACACCCGCTTTGGCCGCACACACATGCTGGTATGCGGCCCCGAAGATGCACCGCCGCTTTTCATGCTTCCCGGTATCGCCGGCTGCGCACCGTTGTGGCGTCGTCAGTTCCCGGACTTTGCCAAGTCGCACCGTGTATATGCTCTCGACATTGTTGGACAACCCGGCAAGAGCGACACCAATGTTGTGTCGTTCCTTAATGACGACTTCACTGCGTGGCTTACTGACGTTCAGGATGAGCTCGGCATTGAGAAGGCAGACTACATTGGCAACAGTGTGGGCGGCTCACTCTGCATGCAGATGGCGATCAATGCGCCTGAGCGCGTTAACAGCATTGTCCTGCTCGCACCTACCGGCATCGCCCGTGCCAAACTGCCGGTGAAAATCTGGCTGACCAAGGTTCTCCAGAAGAACAAAGACGCTGACGCACTCGAGAAAGACCTGACTGCGAAGACCGTAAACAAATCGACCAACGGCAATGCCACAGAAGCCGGCGGTGGTGGCGGCAAGTTCGGTACCTTCGACCGTCAGCTGGCACGCGCCATGGCCCTGGCCACCCGGCACTATCGCGTCGATAAGTCGGTAGGCGTATACAACAACGAGTCGGGCAAAGTGCACTGGCCGACAGGCATGAAAGTACTTAAGAAGTTCTTCTTGTCAGAGTCCAAATCCACTTTGCGCAAGATTGAAGTGCCCACGCTCTTGATCTTCGGTGAACACGAAATGTTGTATAAGCCGGAACAGATCAAACGTAAGGCCGAAAAACTGCTGCCAAAAGTACAGGTGGAAATCGTTGAGGAAGCCGGTCACGGCGCGATCTTCGACCAACCGGCCTACGTTAACAACATGATTCTGGACTTCCTTGAAAAGGAACAACCGGCTGCTGCTGAAAAAGCTGCCTAGCCGGCAATACAAAATAAAAAAGCTCTGGCCGATTATGAGAATCGACCAGAGCTTTTTATTTATACCAGTTACTCGGCTACCGGCTGGTCAATCTCGTCGTCATCATCAAGCATTGAGTCGAGACTAATACCGCGGGCACGCACTTCGGCGATCACCTCGTCGGTGATATCCATTGCCGAGTCATGCCAGAACAACGCCGGGCTCTCAGTCAAAATGGCTGATGCGCCTTTGCGTTCAGCGATCTCCGCAGCAATGGGCTTAACCTTGTCGATGAACTGCTGAATCAACTGACCACGCAACTGATTGGCCTGCTGACGCGCAAAGTTCTGTGACTCGTTGAACTGTGCTTGTGCCGCCGCCGTTAACTGCGCACGCTGCTGATCAGTAGCATCCGGACCCAGCTTCTCTGTTTCTTCAGCGATTTGCTTATCGAGCTCAACAACCAGTTCTTCCAGCTGCCGGGCCAACTCATCAGATGCTGCCTGCACTCGCAGAGAGATTTGCTCGTCCTGACCGGTCGCAGAAGCAATCGCATCCAGGTCGAGTACAGCGATGCCCGAGCCGTCATGACCGCAGGCGGTTAAAAATAAAGCGGCAATCAGTGCCGGAAGAAGACGTAATTTCATGGGAATTCCTTTATACGGTATGGACAGACGGGATGCGTGTTAAACGCTGCCTGTCACGGAGTGCTTTATAGCACAAAGAAGCGACCGCAAGGTCTCAGCAATTCAAAATCCGGATACCGGCTAGATTTCCAGCGGTTCGACGGGCATCAGTTCATGCGGCAGACCCGCAGCCAAACCACCCAGACTTTCGAACAGTGTGCGGGCTTCGTCACTGGCGACAGATAAATCACCGAACTCATCTTTGGATACCGAAACAGACATCACGGTATAGGCCACCCGGGCTCCGGTAGCGGGGTTTTCAACAACCATCCGGCCGTTACACACGATCCGGTCGATAGCTCCGGCCTCGTCGGTAGCAAACAAGTCGCGCACTGTGCGGATCACGAGCTGATACGCCACTGTGTCACACAGCTCGTTTGCGCCCGTCTCGTTCAGACAGGTCGCAACAGCGGCGCCTGCATCTGCAGACCATTCCCAGGATTCAGCAAGCTCCAGCTGAGCCGCGGCAGGCAGATCCATTTCCACCCACAGACTGCGGGTCGCCTGATCATAGGCGAGGGTCCAGCTGCGACTGATAATGTCCGGACAATAGGCCGTCATAAGCACTGCGTCGGAATGCTCTTCGACAGCTACTGCATCACCTTCCGCGTAGTCCGCCTGCATCTGCTCCACGGTAACAATGCTTTCTTCACGCTCCGCTTCGAAGCGGGCCAGACTGGCATCGTAAATCGCCTGCGCCTGTTTAAGTGTTGCACGCCGTTCGGCATTGGTAACACCAACAGCAGAGCGCTTCTCGCTGTACTGTTGCAGCTCTTCTTCAACCGCCTTCTTTACTTCGCCACGACGAAACATTTTAGCGAGCGGACTGAACTGACTAACCGTGTCATCCAAATTGGGCTTGTTAACCTGCCCGAGGCGTTCAATGTCTATGGGGCGTCCGGAAGCATCTGCGATGATGTAGTCCGGCTGCACGGGCACGCCGTATAACTCGGCGGCAGTGATAGCGAACTCACGTTTGGCCAACAGCAAGTTCCAGTCGGCAGTGACATCTTCGATACTGCCCAGCAAATTGCGCAGCTCGGCGATAGACTCGCTCGACTCTTTGTTAAGCTGCGCAAGCGCAGCCTGACGCAACTGATCATTCTCAAAATCCTGATGCGCACTGTACTTGCGTTCCCACTGCGCCAATACGGCATCGGCTTTGCCGGCAAGCAACGCTACGTTGCGCGAACGCAGGCAACGCCAGAAACCAATATCGGGAAATGACAGGTCAATACAGAAACGCATGACCCTGTCCGCGCCTTCACCTGCCTGATCGACATATACCCCGGAGATGTCTACAAGACCTTGTAGACTTCGCGGACACTGAATCCGTCCGCCGCTGTCTGAAACTTCTACCACTCTGGCTCCATAAACTGCTGAGCTGCCAGATCTTCCTGCCGGATTGCGGCTTAGCCTGCAGTCACCCCCGTGACCGGGCTGCGCCTCCCTTTAAGAGATCGTAAATCACTGCCGACACCCATCAACGCCGGCACAAAGAACAATACCAGCAGTGGCGACAGCAACAAGCCAAATACGAGCGTAACAGCCAAAGGCTGGATAAGCTGCGCCTGCTGACTTGTTTCAAACAGGATAGGCAACAGGCCCACAACAGTGGTGGTCGTCGTCATTATGACCGGACGCAGACGCTCTTTGGTGGCGGACAACACTGCATCCGGCAGCGCTGCACCCTCAGACTGGTCGCGTTTAATCGTAGTGACCAGAACGATTGCGTCATTAACCATCACACCCGCAAGCCCCATTAATGCCTGCAAGCTGAAGATATTGATCGCAAAGCCCATTACATAGTGGCCGAAGATGCAGCCGACCATACCAAAGGGAATCATCGCCATGATTACCAGCGGAGTGGAATAACCGGAGAACACCCAGCACAGCACGATGTAAATAACTGACAGGGCCAGTATCAACGCCATACCGAAATCACCCAGCGCCTCGGATTGCTCCGCGGCCTTACCTTTCAGATCAGTACTCAGGCCATATTCTTCACGGATGCGTTTGAGCACGATGTCTTCGACAACAGCATAAACTTTGTTGGTAGTCGTAATGCGCTGATCAACCGCCGCAGTCACAGCCACCTGGCGCAGCCCGTCCTCGCGGCGAATCTGCGAAAAGCCAACCTGCGATTTCAGATTAACCACTTCCGTCAGTGGCACTTCACGGCCGTTGGCTACCTGCAAATACATGCCGCGCAGCCCGCTTTCCAGACGGTCCTCGGGCGATAGCCGCACGCGCACCAGAATCTCCTCCTGATCGCGGGCAAAGCGTTTGGCAATTGCGCCCTGATAGGTATTACGTACCTGACGTGCAACGCTTTCGGTAGTAAAGCCCATCGCACGTCCGGCCGGCGTAATCTCCATGACGTACTCTTCCATGCCGTAAGGCAGATTGTCGGACACACCCGACACGCCCGGAATGGTGGCCAGTTCCCGGCGAATTTCCATCGCCGCGGCTTTCATGACATTCAAAGGTGCACCGGACAGACGGATATCAACATCACGCCCGGGCGGACCGGCCACATTCACTTCAAAAACCACGAAGCGCTCGAGACCGGGCACAGGATTGATAGCTTCTTCCCAGGCCGTCATAAATTCGCCGGTGCGCACGCTGCGCTGGTCACTCGGCATCAACTCGACCGAATAACCTGCAACATGATCACCGACAATAGGTGACTCATCAGAACGACCCACACCGGAGCCGAGAGTGCCGAAACTGAATGCAATAACTTTCTCGCCCTTACCCAGTTCCGCTTCAACCTGACGGGCCGCGCGCTCCGCCTCAAGCACCATATCGCGCGTCAACGCACGGCTGCTACCCGGACTGAGCGCGATGTTTGCAGCTACCAGGTCGGTCTCCGGAGACGGGAAGAAGTCGAAGCCCACGCGACCGGAAGCCATCATCACGATGCCAAGCACCAACAGCGCGAACGTTGCCAATACGGTGCTGTAACGGTTATCGAACGCCCATTTGGAGACCGGAGCGAAACGGGTTTCGCGGAACTGATTGAAGGCGAGGTGAAACTTGCCCGGCCCCTTCTTGGGACCCCGTTCAATTGCTTCGAGAGACGAACGCAAGTGCATCGGCAGGACCAGAAAACACTCGATCAGACTGGCGATAATCACCATGACGATGGTTAACGGCAGTTCGCTGAGAATTGCGCCGACGGTAGAACCGATCATCAGAATCGGCGAGAACGCGGCAATGGTCGTAATAGATGCGGCCAGCACAGGCATGCGCATGCGCTGCGCTGCGCCCAGTGCCGCATCCTGCGGCGAAGCGCCATGCCTGTGCAGAAACTCGGCATGCTCGCCTACGACAATCGCATCATCCACGATGATGCCTAAACCCATAATGATGGCGAACATGCTGATCATGTTGAGGCTCAAGCCCAGCAATGCCATGCCGCCAAACGTTGCCATGATCGCAACAGGAATACCTGCAGCCACCCAGAATGCGATGCGGCCGTTCATAAACAGGTACAGCACGATGAGTACCAGCACCAAACCCATCAAGCCATTGTTGCGCAGCATGTCGAGACGCTGCCGCACCTGATCGGCCGCCACATCGAAAATTTGCACTTTCAGACTGGGAGGCAATTCCGACTGCAGACCTTCGATGTACTTGGTGACCTTGCGCTGCGCGTCTATAGAGTCGATACCGCGACTGCGACTGACTTTCAGGCCGACCGACGGGTCACCCGAAATAATGTGCTGTGCAGCTGCCTCTTCAAAGGTTTCGAAAACGCGTGCGACGTCACGCAGACGCAGTTTCTCACCGGTCTCTTCCGAAAGAATCTCGATTTCACCCAGCTCTGCAGCGTTGCGGGCCAGGCCTTCACTGCGAATCTGACGGGATACTGCACCTGAATAAACTGAACCGGCCGGCAGGTCGAGGCTTTCGCTGTCGATACGTGCAGCGACCTCATTCAGTGTCAGGTCGAGACGACGCAGTTCGGCATCCGGAATATCCACCCAGATTTCAGTGTCGCGGGCACCTTTAATCTCTACCTGCGCCATACCCAGATCAAGCAGGTCATCGCGCATCTGACGCGCCAGTAACTTCAGCGCCTGCTCAGGAAACGGACCGCTCAGTTCGATCTGACAGACCAGCTCGGCTGGCAGGATCTGCGTAATTACAGGCCGCTCGGAGTCGGTAGGCAATGTCGGAATACGTGCGATAGCCGCCTGCACATCAGTCAACGCCTTCGACATACTCGAGCCTTCCTCGAAGTACACCGTGGCAAGACCGCGGCCTTCAAAAGCCGTGGAGACAACCTTGTCCACGTTTTCAATAAAGCGCAGCTCAGGCTCTATCGCTTCGAGCACATTCGCTTCGACGTCACGGGGACTGGCACCGGGCCAGGAAATTTCAACGGTAATCGCTTCCAGAGTGAAGTCCGGCAGCAATTGGCGGTTCAGTTGCGAAAAGCCCCAGATACCCGACAGAATCATCAGGATCAGCAGGAGGTTGCCGGCAACTTTATGCCGCGCAAAGGTCTCCATCATGGCTCCGGAGATCATTACTGACGCACCTCAACCAGTGCGCCTACACCTGCTTCACGCAACTGGGTCACTACCACCTTGTCACCGTTGGCGATGGTCTCACCCTCGGCCGGAACAAACAGTACCTGCGAACCGGCGAAACCCTGCACATCGACGTTCCGGCGCACGAGACGGTCGCCTTCAACCAGAAACACAGAGCCATCCGCGTACAAAGCCGAATCGGGGGCCTGAAGGACATTCTTATAGGTCTTGTCTGCCAGACTGACCGACACCAGCGCACCGGGCCGGATGCTGCCAAAACGGTCGGTATCATCAATGCTGGCATAAACCATAACTCCGCCCATTGATGAGCTGATTTCCGCACCCGCACGACTGATAACACCATTGAAGCTCAGCACTTCCTGACCCACTTCCCAGTCGATACGAACCGGACGTCCCGCCACATTCTCTTCGGCGCCCAGCAAGCGGCCGAACTGAGCATTGCTCAGTGAAAAGCGCGCTTCGAGCTTATCGAGATCGATGAGCTCCGCCAGCATGTCGTTGGTAGACAAACGCTGACCCAACTCTGCAGACACATTTGAGATGACCCCATTAAACGGTGCAACCACACGGGTCTCTTTCAGATCACGTTCGGCTCTGCGCACCGCAATCTGTTGCTGTTCCAGTCTGGCTTCCTGCTGCCTCAAATCCAGTTCCGCATCGTCGAGGAACTGATCGGAAACATTTTTCTCTGCATGGAGCTCCAGTGCACGTTCGTAGTTGCGGCGGCTTTTTGCCAGCGCCACTTCTGCTTCTTTCAGGATCGACTGCTGTTCGGCCAGACCGGTTTCGTAGTCAAACGGATCAATACCCAGCAATAGCTCACCCGCTTCTACAACGCCGCCATCCCGGTAATTCGGCGCGACCTCCACAATACGACCGGCCACTTGCGAACGCAGCTCACTGCTGCGACCCGCAATCACCTGTCCATACAGCTTGAGTTCCGGACGAACATCCGCGTACGACGCACTGATCACATCGACCGTCCAGACACGCTCGGGACGCTCTTCCGGCACCAGTTCCTTACGTGTAGATAACAGGTAAAAAACCAGCAGCCCCGCTACCAGCAATATCAGCAACGGTTTGCCGCCTTTGCGACCGGCAAGCGCCTTGAACGGCGCTGCTATCTGATCCAGTACAGACCCCAATGTCTTTCCTTTGTATTTAATCTTTGAGACGGTCATCGCTGAGCTGTTGCGATGCCGGATGTTCAGGATTGGCGGATTTTAAAGCAGACCGCCCGCCGGCGCGTCTATCGGGCCGATGCAAAGCCGCCCGTCGGTTTAGGCGCTTAGGCGAAACGCGGCGGAAGCAGGCGGAATTGTTGTGGCTAGAGGGGTTTCGCCAGACCGAGAAAGCCCATCGTTGCCAGCAGCAGAAACAGCAAGATGGTGAAAAATGCGCCCCGGTTGACCTGTCTTTGCACCGCAGCCTCGAGTTCCGGGGTGCTGCCCTCTGCCTTCATCTGCTCAAATATTGCTTCAAGCGGTGCGTAGAACACCGCCATCAAAATAGAAACCAGAAAGATCAAACCGAACAAAAAGACCTTCAATGACAGCCAGCCGGCAATAAACGGTTTGCCGTTCACCAGTGAATAAACACCAAAACCGGTGTAGCCGAGAAACAGCAGCAGAAAAATTGTGCCGGTCACGATGTACATTTTGATGGCAATGGGTTTGCCATGATTCTTGAACGCGATGGCTTCAGCACTAATCCACACGAGCGCCAGCAACCACAGTCCAACAGCCAGCCACTGCGGATACTCAACCAGTCCGGAAGTACCGGCCAGATACAGACCCACCGGCGCGATCGTTGCCATGCAGACCCGCGGCAACATATCGATAGTCAAAGACAAGCGCATAAGCAGGATGCGCTGATCAACACTGTACTTCTGATTTTTGAGGGCAAGAGCCAGCGTAAAAACGCCCAGGTCACCGCCCAGCCAATAGACAAATAACAGCAGGTGAATAAAAAGCGCAGCGGTGTAGATGTCCATCCGGCCTCCCCGGCCCAGTTACTTTTTCAGGCGCTTTATCCCGCAATCATTCGGACAATACGGCGGCATGGTGCCGCAGATGATCACCAATAAAACTGGTGATAAAGAAGTAGCTATGGTCATAACCGGGCTGCATTCTTAAACGCAGCTTCTGGCCGGCTGCGACGCACGCCGCGGCGAACTGTTCGGGCTGCAACTGCTCCGGCATGAAGTTATCAGCCTCGCCCTGATCAACCAGTATTTCCGGAAATGAGCTACGGTCGCCGGCTGCCTGCATCAGTGCACAACTGTCGTACTGCGGCCAGACGTCCTCATTACCTGCCAGATAAGCATTAAATGCCTTCTGACCCCAGGGCACCTGCAGCGGATTAACAATCGGTGCAAACGCTGAAATAGAACGATACGTAGCCGGATTTTTAATACCGATACTGAGCGCGCCATGCCCGCCCATCGAATGCCCGAAAATACCCTGCCGGCCGGGATCAACAGGAAAACTGCCGCAAACCATTTCCTGCAGTTCTCGTGTGACGTAGCTGTACATCTTGAAGTGATCTGACCATGGCGCCGCAGTGGCATCTAAATAGAAACCTGCACCCTGCCCGAGGTCATAAGCCTCATCATCGGCAACATCGTCGCCACGTGGGCTGGTATCAGGAGCGATAATTACAAGACCCAGCTCGGCTGCCGTTTCGTAGGCTCCCGCTTTGACTGTGAAGTTGTCTTCGGAGCAGGTCAATCCCGACAGCCACCACAAGACCGGGCTTTTGCTGTCCTGTTGCTCCAGAACCTGTGGCGGCAGAAACACGCTGAACCGCATCGTGCAATTAAGCACGGCAGACTCATGACTGATGTATTGAACACGACCGCCGTGGCACGCCTGATCAGACAACACTTCCATTAATCTCTCCTACTAATTATTTCGGCAGCAAACTCTGTTATTAAGGCGCTGAGTTTGACAGACCTGCAATGGTATTGCTGAATAACACGATGATTTCCTTACTGCGTCAACAGCTGCTGCAGAAATTCTGCCCTGTGCTTGCACTTGGCGTGTTACTGGCGGCATGCGCACCCTCGCCCGAAGAAGACAAAACTCCGGCTGCTAACAGCGAGGCCGCAGCAGATGCAGCTGCCTATGCCGGCAGTAGTAGTTGCGCCGGTTGTCACCAAAGCGAATGGCAGGACTGGCAGAACTCCCATCACGACCTCGCTATGCAGACACTGTCTGACGAGTCTGTGCTGGGCGACTTCAACGACAGTCGCTTTACCCACAACAATGTGAACTACCGCTTCTTCACCGAAGGCGACGACTACAGAATCGAAGTGAAGGAAATCGATGGCAGCGAGAATATTTACCCTGTCATCCATGTATTCGGTGTCAGCCCGCTGCAGCAGTACCTCGTGCAGTTGCCGGATGACCGCATTCAGGCCTTTGGTGTTGCCTGGGACGCACGACCGGCCGAAGACGGCGGCCAGCGCTGGTTCCACGTCTATGGCGATGAATACATTCCGCCGGATGATGTGCTGCACTGGACCAAACAATCCCAGAACTGGGACACCATGTGCGCCGCCTGCCACTCCACCGGTCTGGAAAAACGCTTTGACGTCACGGAAGGCCGCTTTTCAACGAACTGGGAAGAGATTGATGTGGCCTGCGAAGCCTGCCATGGCCCGGCCAGCCTGCATGTCTCCGGCGCACCTGCCAAAGACTCGCTGCGCGTCTTCGCAGAACGACAGGACGTTGTCTGGTCGCTGAACGAAGCTACCGGCAACAGCCTGCGCAGTGAACCGCGAACCTCGCAACTGGAGATAGATACCTGCGGCAGTTGTCACGCGCGGCGCTCAATGTTCAATGGCGCCCCCGCAATGTCGGAAAACTTTCTCGACGACCACCAGCCGACATTAATTGCGCCTGACCTTTATCACGTAGACGGTCAGATACGCGACGAGGTTTACGTTTACGGTTCTTTCCTGCAGAGCAAGATGTTCGCTGCCGGAGTTACCTGCAGTGACTGTCACAACCCGCACAGCCTTGAACTTCGGGCGCCCGGACCACAAGTTTGTCTGCAATGCCATAGTGCGGAGACCTATGCCGACACTAGTCATCATCTGCACACCAACGACTCGGCAGGTGCAGATTGTGTGGAATGCCATATGCCGCCGACCGACTACATGCAGGTAGACCCGCGCCATGATCACAGCATGCGTGTGCCGCGCCCCTGGCTGTCTGCAGAGTTCGGCACACCTGATGCCTGCCTGAATTGCCACACAGACAAAGACTCTGACTGGTCTACAGGAGTACTGAAGAGTCACGGCATCGCACCGGATGCCGCCACACCGCATTGGAGCGAGACACTGGCACGCGCTTTCAGCAATCCGGGCGGTCTTAGCGAAACCGACATTGAGCAACTCACGCTAAACAGCTCAACGCCCACGATCATCAGGGCCAGCGCCATGGCAAACAGCTTTTTCGCGCGCCACTCCGATGCACAAAACGTACTCGAACAGAACCTGTCGTCGCCGGACGCAATCATTCGGCTGGGGGCGACACAAGGTTTGTATTACGTGCCTCCGGGTCTGCGCAGCCGTCTGGCTGCAGACATGCTCACCGACCCGGTGCGGGCAGTGCGCATTGCCGCAGTACCGATAGTCAGCGAAAGTGGCATCGACCTGTTGAGCGGGCCGCAGGCGCGTGCCTACCGCGCAGCACTGACCGAATATATTGATGTGCAGAACGCGAATACAGAGCGCGCCGAGTCGCATGTAAATCTGGGCACGCTCGAAATGCGCACGGGCAATGTCATTAAAGCTGAAGAAGAGTATCTGCTCGCCTACCGGCTGAACCCGGACTTCATTCCTGTCTACATCAACCTTGCTGATTTGTACCGGGCGACAGGAAGAGACATTGAAGGGGAAGTAATCCTGCGCGCAGCTATAGGCAATCAGCCGGGATACGGCGCGCTGCACTACACCCTCGGTCTGAATCTGGTACGGCAACAACGGCTGCTTGATGCTGTGCCAGAACTCGGTATCGCCGCCGATGCTCCGGATGCCACACCCGGGTTTGCACTGGCGTATGCGTTGGCACTCGATGCCGCGGGAGAAACAGCTGCGGCAGTCGAGTCACTGAACAGGGCGCTAGAACGTTTCGGTGAGATTCCCGAGCTCATGCAAGCCCGCACAGAACTGCAGAACAAGCTTTAGGAAATACAGGAAGCGCGCCGGGGGCCGGCTATACAGGAACGCTTATTTCGCGGCCTTTTTCAGTTCGGCAACGCCTATCACGCCTTTCTCTGAAATCCGGATGGCCGGAGTAAATGCGCCGAGGTCCAGCTTGGCATTCATTTCGTAGGTCACGGTGTCGCGGCTTTCATTGGCCATTGACGTCAGAAACTTGATACCCTGCATCCAGCTCATACCCGCACGCAAACGGAACTTGGCTTCGCCGTACGCAGGCACTGTCGGCAAGTCCGCTGCCACGCCTTTAATCAATTCGTAGCCTTCAATACTGACGCTGTAGGAAGCCCCTTTCAGGTTGAGCGCCGAGCGATTGGGATTGATGATGCGCAGGTCTATTTCAAACTGCGGCGACATGCCTTCGGACGGCAACGCGCGAATACCGATCAATTCGACAGACGGCTGCTCAAAATCCTTCTGCATGGACGCACAACCGGCCAGCCACAGTACGGCCAGCAGCATGCACCATTTACCCAGACCGGAAATCCATTCGCTTGTCGACATCATGCCCGCAGTGTACCCGAACGACGCGCGCAGACGCTGCGCCGCAGTCACAAAAAACCGCTACAGAAGGGTTTTTGTACAAATCCGGAAAGCGTCTGAATTTCGCCAATTGTCCTGCTATAGCCTTACTTATCAGACACCTACAGACTCCCGCCTGCCTCGTTACAGATTGTTACGGCGATGTTACAGCGGGAAAACATCCATACCCCGCTGAGAACGAATACTTCATCAACCAAAGCAACAACTGAAAAGCGTATCAACAAAACTCCAATGAACAGACACACGAAACTGATCTCTGCCGCCGCCGTTAGCTGCCTGCTGTCATTCAGCGCAGCTGCCGAACTGCCGGGTTTTGCCACCCAACTGAATAAACAGGGTGAAGGCGAATACAGCTGGTTTGGTATCTCGCTGTACAAAGCCGGCCTGTGGACCGGAACGATGGTGACCAGCGAAATGCAAACCGACGGCATGAATGTAGACGAGGTTCCTGTTGCTCTGTTGTCACTGGAGTACACCCGTAATATTCCCGGCAGCCGCATCATCGATGTAACTGCGAAAGAGTGGCGTCGTCTTGGCGTTGGTGATGACCGTCAGCAGGAACTCTGGTTGAACAAACTGGCTGCTGTGCTGCCTGATGTCAGCAAAGGTGATCGCCTGTCCAGCCTGGTTGCTGAAAACGGCACTGTTAGTTTCTATCTCGATAAAGAACTGATTGGCCGTGTCGATGAGCCCGGTTTCGGCAACGCATTTCTTGCGATCTGGCTGCATCCCGAAACCCGCGCCGACGAGCTGCGCGATGAACTGCTCGGCGATTCTGCTACCCAGGAAGAACTGTTTACCACCGCATCACAGGACGATGCAGAACAGGGTGCTAACAACGCCCGGATGGTTGCACGATGAAATCTGCAGCGAACGTTATCTTTTTCAAGATCGTTTACGGTCTTAGCCTGGTCGGCGTCGCCGCCGGCTCACCCTGGTGGGGTGCCGTCGGTCTGGTGGCATTCCTCATCTGGAATGCCAAAACTTCTGAGCACCCGCAGGCTGATCTGGTACTGGTGGGTGTTGCCGTAGCACTCGGCACAGTAGTCGACACCATCAACATCCATACCGGCGTGCTGGTCTATGCCGAACACTGGCCTTCCAATGACGTAGCTCCCTTCTGGATCATGGTGCTGTGGGCAAACTTTGCGCTGATCATGAATAACGGTTTGCGCTGGCTGCATGACCGCTATTTCCTCGCCGCACTGATAGGTGGCGTATTCGGTCCGCTGGGTTACCTGATCGGCATCAAGCTGGATGCTGCCAGTCTCGGACGCTCAATCCCAGAACTGATTCTGGTGACCGGCGTCACCTGGGCTCTCGCCTTGCCGTTCCTGCTGTTCCTCGCAGGCTATCTGAGCCGCGCCAGCCTCAAAACATCCCCGCAAAGCTAAAACCCTCCGCGTAATAACCAAGGCGCTTGTTGCAGCATTTCACGTACTGCAGCAAGTGCCTTATTATCTGTAATTCAGAGAGTTGGTTTTCTGTGGAGAGCAATGCCTAGTCAACTGCACTGCGGAAGGATTCAGCGCATTCTTGCGATTGCCGTTCTGGCAGTTGCGCTGTCAGCTATTCTTTCGGCCTGCTCCACTGTGGACTTCGATTATCCGAAGACGCCTACCACCTATATAGACAACACCGACGACACCCCCTTCGGTAAAGCCTGGCAAGACCTCGAACAGGACGCCTCGGACAACCAGTCAGCTTTCTATCTGCTCACCGATGGGATTGAGTCGCTTGCGGCACGGCTGATCATGGCCGACCGGGCAGAAAAAACCCTCGATGCCCAGTACTACCTGATAACTGCGGACAACATAGGTCTTGTGTTTATCGGCAGCTTACTGGATGCAGCCGACCGGGGTGTGCGCGTGCGCCTGCTGCTTGATGACATTCAGACCCAAGGCTATGACCTCGGTCTCGCTGCACTGGACGCGCACCCGAACTTCGAGATCAGAATTTTTAATCCATGGGGTTCAAGAAAGTTCCGGGGCGCTGACATATTCAAATTCAGTCGTCTGAACCGGCGCATGCATAACAAGTCATTCACCGTCGACAACCGGGCGACGATTATCGGTGGTCGCAATATCGCTGCCGAGTATTTTTCCGCGCGGGAAGATGTGAATTTTGGAGACCTTGATGTGTTCGGCATGGGATCGGTAGTCACTGATGTCTCCGGCATGTTCGATCAATACTGGAACCACACCTCGTCGGTGCCGGTGCCGGGCTTTGCCAAATCTTCTGCCGACCCCAAAGGGGATCTGGAAAAACTGCGCGCTGAAATTGAGAAAGCAGTCCGCTCTTTTGACGACAGTCAGTACCTGAAGGCTTTCGAAGACACCTGGGACCAGTTCGTCAATCAGGGCCGCGTCCGGCAGGAACTGATCTGGGCAAACTATGAGGTGGTCTATGATTCTCCGGACAAATCGATCAAATCGAAAGCCGCAGAAGCCGACTCTATCGTGACACCGCTGCGCGCGAGCATTTTTGCCGCAGAGAAGGAAGTCACTATCGTCTCGCCGTATTTTGTCCCGCAACGCAAAGGCGCAGAGGGCTTCAAGGCATTACGCGAACAAGGCATTGAAGTGGCGGTTGTGACCAACTCCCTGGCTGCCAACAATCACGCAGTCGTGCATTCAGGATATGCGCCGGCGCGGGAACCGCTGCTAAAAATGGGCGTGCGTTTGTATGAAGTAAAAGCTAACGCAAAAATGTCCGGCGTTGACCGTGGCGGCAAGGGTGCATCGCTGGCAACACTCCATACGAAAGCCTTTCTCGTCGATGACGACACCTTCTTTCTCGGCTCGTTCAACTTCGATCCGCGTTCGGCCAACATTAATACTGAACTCGGCATTATTCTGAAGTCAGAAGCCATCGGACAAGCAGTCAAAGAAAAGCTCGAGTCGGGTCTACTGCAGAATACCTATGAGGTCAAACTGGATGAAAAGGGCAACCTGATCTGGTTCGATTACTCAGGCGACTATCCCGTAAGTTATTCGAAAGAACCGGACACCGGCGGCTGGGATCGCTTCAAAGTCGGCTTTCTCGAACTACTGCCGATTAAGGGCCAGCTCTAGGCATACTGAAGGTCAACCGAACCAACGGCAGGCAAGAAAATGCAACAACAAACTGCCGATTGATACGCAAAGGGGAGCGACATAGCCAAAGTCGCGAAATATACGACAGTCTTTGTCATTGGCGTCATAGCGGCGATTATCGCCGGCTTTATGCCGCTGAACCTGTTTCTGGCCAAAGACCTGTTAACAGGACTCGCTGCCGACTACACCGGACTGCAGCTGAAGCTTTCCGGCCCGGTCCGGTTGCGCCTCGGTCTTGCTCCCCAATTGGATGTGGTTAATTTCTCGGTCGCCCAGAATGACGTCGAAATCCTGCGCGCCGAAAACCTGCAAATTCAAATGAGACTCCCCAGATTGCTCGGCGGCAATCTGTACTTCCGCTCCGTCAGTGCTGCAGAACTCAGTGCGGACTTTTGCGCTCCGGACTTTGCCGAAATCAGCAACGCTCTTCCGCAGCAGCCGGCTTCGTCCGGCGAAGAAACTGCAACACCTGCCATTTCCTTCGGACAACTGGCCGTTAGCAATATGCGGCTCAGTTGCAACAACGAACCGGTTGCCAGCTTCACCGAGCTGACCGCAAGTGACGGCACCCGCATTGAAGCCAGTGGCACTCTGCTGAATGAAGCGGTGGAGCTTACTGTCAACGCCAACCCGATCAGCGACATCATCAGCAGTAAAAACACCGGTCCGTTGCAGCTGGAACTGCACGGTGACGAACTGCACCTTACGTTCGATGGCAAAGCCGACTGGTCGGACAGTCCTGCTGCAATCGGCCGACTGAATCTGTCTGCCCGAAGCCTGACGCAACTGAACAGCGATCTTCCCGACGCCAACATCCGGGTAGAAGCCGGACTGGCCTTGTCGGAAGACCTGCTCAACGTTACAGACAGTCGCGTCATCCTGAACAGCCAGCCGGTGCTCATCAACCGGCTCGAAGCGTCGCTGGATGAAGATCCGAAGCTGGCTGCAGACATCGCTTTCCAGGAAATAGATATCAGCAAAGTGCTCGGTTTGCTCGAGAGCGGCACCGGCACAGACATCGACAAGGAACAGGGCCAAGACACCGGCGAAGAGTCAGAAACCGGTACCGCAAGCACCGATGCAGCCGAGCCGGCTGCTGTTGCCCCGGTCGTCGAACTGCTTAGGGAGTGGGATGCCGATGTCCGCCTGACAGCAGACGAGATTCAGCTTCCTGAAGGAACACTGCATTCTACTGCTGCCACCCTGCTACTGGAGAACGGTTTAGTCGACAGCAACGTCGAGGCTGCAATCAAACGCGGTACCGGCAGTAACGGCAACGCTGAAGACGGCAACCTGACCGCGACAGTCAACGCCGACTTTACTGACAGCTCCGGTGACAATTGCCCGCCTGTAGTCATAAATACCAAAATAAAGAGAATAGCGGCGGCGGATATAGAACCGTTTCTTCCCGCCAACAGCGACTATGTACTGAAGGGCCTGATCGACAGGGCCGCCCTCCGCGCCGGTTTTTGCGGTTTCAATCAGGTTGCATGGCTGAATACCCTGACACTGGACACTGAGGTAGCCGGCGATATCGGCGTCAGTGATACCGCCGGCGACTCGGTGACACTCCGGCAACTTTCATTTGAGGGCGGCGCGGACAAAACCATCGTCGTCTCGGCGCGTGGCGCAGTTGTCGGCACTCCGCTGACCGGCAAACTGCGCTTGGGCTCGGGGTTCAACAACCTTATTGCCGGACCCGTGAACTTCGAGCTTCGCTCCGACACTTCAGTAGTAAGCATTCAGGGCGATATCGTCAACATCAACGAGATGCGGCTGCAGGTTGAAGCCAGCAGCCCCGACATCAGCAAACTCAACCGTCTCAGCGGTGTCGACATAGGCGGCTCATTGGCCGCCAAACTAAGTGGCCGGCTCACCGTACAGCGCGGCTTCGTTGATCTGGCCGGGCTGCACATACAACTGGGCGAATCTGTCGTAAACGGCAATCTGCATTGGGACGAAAACAATCCCGATGAGGCAGTCGCAATCCGGTTGCACTCTCCGCGGCTCAATATTCAGGAAATAATGTTGCTCGATCCGGAAGATGATGCGGACGAATACGGGCAAGACGCCACTGGCGACAACACCGATACCGACTCGCTGCCATTTGTTAACAGCGACTTCAGCTTGCCCGCCGGGCGGGTTGAAATCGCTGTCGATCACATCACCGGAATGCAAGTAAAGCTCTACAACTTCAGCATCGAAGGAGATCTTCAGGACCGGGCTATACGGAATGCGCAGATTCACACCGACCTTGAAAACCTGACCTTCGACGGCAGCCTCAACGCCAATCTCGAAAAATACAATCTGAGCGTCGACACCGAACTTAAGGCGAACAACATCAACATCGGCGGCCTGCTGCGCGAACTCGGATTCAATACCGAGGCGCAAGGCACTGCCGACAGCATGTCGCTCAGCTATCAGGCCGAGGCAGCACATATCGGCCCGCTCCTGCGCAACGGAATTTTGCGTGCAGATCTTAAAAACATGACGATCAACGCCGCGGGTTCAGTTAGCGGCATCCCTTTGAACGCGCAACTGGAACATCTGTATCTGGAAGCCGCCCCCGATCAGCCGAGCCGCTGGGCAGCCAACGGCATGTTCAATGGCGTCAAGGTGCGCAGTGTTGTGAAATCGGCGCCTCTGGAAGTGGCACTCGACACGACTCAACCGCTGCCGGTACTCATCGCACTGCATGCCGGTGAAGATCTGGTGGCAATCGACCTGACCATGGAACCCGCCGGTCAGGACCGCTTTGCTGTTCAGATAGACCTGTCCGGGGCCTATGTCGGGGAATCACTACCCGACCTGAATGCACTGGAGCTGCCGCTAAGCGACTTTCGATTCCGGACCCACCTCGTGCAAACCCCCCGCCAACTCAATCTCAACGACATCGCAGTCAGCAGTGCCAACAGTAGCGCCACAGGTGATGCAGAACTGCGGGTATTTGATGACCATCGTGAACTGAGTCTGAATCTTCATTCGCCCAAGATCGAGATTCGCGACTTCGCCGGGCTCTTCGCCGATCCGGAAATGACCACAGCTGATGCTGCACAAACAGAAGAAGCGGCAACCGGGGAAATTCCGGATGCCGAACAACAACCGGAGAGTACTCAAGCCGGTCTTGAGACAAACCCGGACGAAGAGCTTGACGAAGATCTGATGAAACTCGCTGAAGATACTCTGGCGCAGTTTCTCGACGAAAACTGGTTCGAGGTTTCATTGGCGGCCGACAACATCGAGTCGGACGGCTACCGGATCGGCGGCGGGCGGCTTACCGCCGTATCGGACAACGAGTCGGTGCGTATCGACCCCGTGACAATACGGTCGCGGGAAAGCCTGATCGAAGCCACATTTGAATCGAGAGAACTCACGAACAACCGGCGCTCCGCCAAGCTGAACATTCAGGGTGAGAACTTCGATTTCGGCGCCCTGCTGCCGTTAATCCTGCCGGATGCGCCAGCCAGCGGCGGCAAACTGTATATCGATACCCAACTCGAGACTGTGCAACCCTATGGCGAATCACTGGCTGCCGGCATTAACGGTCATATCGAGCTGGGCGTAGTACCCGAAGACGTACCGGCGGACATCCTGGACCTGTGGGCAGGCAATCTGCTGCTGGCCATGCTGCCGACACCGGATCTCGGCGGCACGCAGAAACAACTCAACTGTATGGTCGTGCGCTTCAAGGCAGACAATGGTGTGCTAAAGAGCAACAGCATTCTGCTCGACAGCACCGACATCATTGTTCGCGGCCGCGGAGAAATTGATTTGGATGCCGGCACCGTAAATATCGTTACCGTGCCGCAGGCAAAACGCGAGAAGTTCTTCAGCGTATCCGCACCCGTTCGCATCAGCGGCCCCCTAAACGACTTCGAAGTCGGGCTGGAAGGCGCCGGCTTTATCGGCATCATGTTCCGCTGGTGGTACTCGCTGGTCTACGTCCCCTTCAAATGGCTGACCGGCGAGGAGTTCCCGCAGGACGGCCTTGAAACCTGCTACATCGCGATGGGCTGGGAGGAATGAGACTATCTGTGCGGTTCTCGTGGCCAACGGCCACAGGGTCGCAGAGATTTTAAGTCGAATTCCCGTCGGGAAAGCGCTCAAGCTTTGCCGACGTCTGTCAGACTGAAACGAATGACACGA
>Ga0070729_10000568_pt1 | contig 74349 bp, 60 predicted proteins | sample tdDd472_FD_66725 | JGI IMG/M metagenome (GOLD analysis project Ga0070729, IMG submission 66725) | Marine sediment microbial communities from the Atlantic coast under amendment with organic carbon and nitrate - tdDd47.2 | ecosystem: Environmental > Aquatic > Marine > Coastal > Sediment | place... | reverse complement strand
ATTTTCCCATTTTTTCCATATCATCAAGATCTCTGGCTGTCATTCCCTCTATATCAAATGAGTGATTGTAACTGTAATCCTGCCAGTTGGGCATGATCTGTAGTGTAGTGGGAGACAATCCTTCGAATTCCTTGAGGATAATAGATTTGCCTCCCTCACCTGCTGCGAGTACTGTAATAACCGATGCTATTCCGATGACGATTCCCAATAGTGTAAGAAAAGTCCGGGATTTATTAGCGGTAACTGCAAATATGGCTTCTTTGAAAAGTATTTTTAACATAAGTTACACTTCCGACCTGAGAGCTTCTATAGGCATTAGCTTTGAAGCTTTGTAAGATGGATATATTCCGAAGATTAGTCCGATTGATGTCGATATGAGTAACGCACCCAAAACGATTGAGAGGGATATCATAAATTTCCACTTGAGTATGGCGCAGGCAATGGCTGCCAGAGATGCTCCGAAAATTATTCCTGTTCCTCCGCCGATCAGACAGAGAGAAACAGCTTCAATAACAAATTGAATAAGAATATCCCGGGAAGTGGCTCCGATAGCCATTCTGATACCGATCTCCCTCGTCCTTTCCGTAACAGCGACAAGCATGATATTCATAATGCCAAGCCCGCCGACAACTATGGATATGATGGCTATTACCAGAACCAGAACTGATATTATGTTGAGGACTTTGTCCACCATTCCAATATAAGTATCGAGTCTTTCAATACGAAATCGCTCTTCACCTCTCAATAGTCCGTATTTATTATTGAGAAAGTGGGTCACTCTCTCCTGGGCAATATCGACATTCTCCTGGGTATCAAATTTCATAATCAGAATCCAGTATTTGATGTCCCTTCCTCCCCAGATCTTGGTAGCGATAAAATCATCGGGCACAAAAACTGTATTGTTATCGGATCCATCACTGATAAAACCCTGGCCCATTCTTTCTGTCAGGCCGATAACCGTAAAATTCCTGTCATTAATAGTAACCATTTTCCCCAGGGGATCTTCATCGTCAAAAAGAGTCGCCGCTATATCCGGCCTTAAGATGCAGACAGTACTCTTGTAGAGAAAATCCTCATCCATAAAAAATCGCCCCTTATCGAGGTTAATGGAAAATATATCAAAATGAGCTTTCTCCACTCCGTAAATTGTCGTTTTTGTAGAGTTGCCCTTATAGGAAATGGAATAAGTTGAATCAAAGAGAGATTCGCTGCTGACAAGTCCGGGAATAGCTGTTTCAAAATAAGCTCTGTCCCGCTTAGTCAACAGGGTTCTGTTCTCTCTGCTGGCATAGGCTGACCAGTTCGGTTGAACCCACAGAAGTGTTGAGCCGTAGCGACCCATTTCAGAGTTGACGGAATCGCGAAAAGCCAGTCCGATAACTGATATGGCTATAAGGCATCCGACACCGAAATTGATTCCGAGCATAGTGAGAAAACTTCTAACCTTGTTACCCCGGATAACTTCCAGGGATTGTCTCAGACCTTCTGTTATTTTCACAATGCCCTACTCGTGTTTGGAAATGGCATCAGATAAATCATCAACATCGAGATTGGCGACCTCTCTGTATTCCGCTTCGGCATCTTTCGGATTTTCAATTTTTTCATCACCGATGATCTTTCCGTCTTTGAGATGTATGATTCGGCTTGCGTGAAGGGCTATGTCCATTTCATGGGTAACCATGACAATTGTCGCTCCCTCCTTGTGAAGTTTCTGAAACAGAGCCATTATAGCCAGTCCCGTTCGCGAGTCCAGGTTTCCCGTAGGTTCGTCGGCAAAGAGAATACTGGGATCGTTGACAAGAGCTCTTGCAATTGCAACACGCTGCCTCTGTCCACCGGACAATTCATTGGGTTTGTGTTTCGCTCTATCTGACAATTCGACTTTCTCAAGAGCAAGAGCTGTTCTCCGCTTGCGATCTTTGTCGTTATCCCCTGAATAAATAAGAGGTAACTCCACATTTCTTTTCGCTGTCATTCTCGGCAGCAGATTAAAGGTCTGGAAAACGAAACCGACCTTTTTATTGCGGATATCGGCCAGTTCCTTATTGGTCAGAGCTGAAACATCACTTCCATCGAGAGAATAAAAACCATCAGTAGGGCGATCGAGACAGCCGATTATATTCATCAGGGTGGATTTCCCGGAACCACTGGCTCCCATGACACAAATGAATTCATGCTCCTGGATATCCAGATCAATACCATCAAGTGCTTTTACCTGAATGTCACCCATCTCATATACTTTTGTTATCCCTTTCAGGCTAATCATCTTCCATCCTCTGAACTTCATCATCTTCGAGAATGCCCGTCCGATCAGAATTGAGTATGACATCTCCCGCTTCAATACCGCTGATAATCTCTACTGTTTCAATGCCGAGTATGCCAGTCTCAATTTCCCTTTTCTCAACAATAAATACATCTTCATCATATTCAACAGGTTTGAGAAGGAAAACATATTTCTCATTTTCCTCAATAAAATAGGACTCGACGGGAATTGCCGGTCTAGCTGTTTTATTCTCTACAACGATAAAGATGGAACAGCTGGCTCCGATTTTAGCGATACTGTCGGGATTATCAGTAATATCCACGCGGATCTCACAAACTCTTGAATCTCCAATTTTCCTGATGATCGGCGCAATTTTAGTGACCCGCCCTTTCAATTCTGTACCGATGAAAGAATCGGATTCAATGTTAACTTCCTGATTTTCAATGATATACGACAGGTCTACCTCATCTATGTTGGAAATGACTTCAAGCTGTTCTGCGTTATGGACAGAAGCGACAACAGCTCCAGGGGAGACAACTCCACCTTCTTCAACATTAATTGATGTAATGACTCCGTCTATTGTAGAGTGAAAAGTATAATTATCCATATCAGATTCAAGAGATTTCAGATTGAGTTTAGCCTGTGTCACTTCCGGAGAATCTTCTACAATCTGATCATCGCTCCGGGAATCAAATTCCACAGAGTCATCGGGATCCCGCCCTTCTCTGAATCGAAGCTGCTGCATCGCAGATGTAAGAGTATCGTGAGCAATATGAAAAGCATCCCTCCGCGATTGAAGTTCAACATCACTGGTGAATTCTTTCTTATGCAGATCTTCCGACCTGAGGTATTCCCGTTCAGCCTGTTCATAACCTGTAACAGCCTGCATATATGCCGAGCGGAGTAAAATAAGCTCTTTTCGGACCATCATTCTCGTCGACTCGAGGGTGGAAATCAGATTCTGGCGCTGAATATCCATATCATCGAGATCGAGGCTGAGGATAACATCTCCCGATTTGACTTCATCTCCTGTCTCCGCATGTATAGTTGTGATTTTTCCACTCACCGTCGATACGATCTGAACACTGTCTTTAGAGATTATCTCACCATTAGAGGAAACCTCTTTTGTGAAATCTTCCGTTTCAACTGTATAAGCTTTAACTTTCATAAGTTTTGATCGATTTCGACTGATGATACCGACAACAACAGAGAGGATAATTACCGAAATAATAATGATATAAACAAGTTTCTTTTTCATGAAGTCCTTTTATCCGATAAGCGTAAAAGCGGCACCGATAACAACAGAGATAACTGCGATAATAATGGTTGCTGTTAAAGCCTGTTTCTTTTCCAGTTGCACTGCAACTTTTAATCCGGCATAAACAAAAATATAATAAATCCAGTTGAAAACATCTGTGAGCGTATCAATGAGCATATACAGTGTTCTGTTCATTCCCGAAGCATCAAATAAAGCAGCCAGGCTGATCGGAGTCTGCAATACCTGCTGAAGTGATCCCGTATCATTCACTCTGCTCAAAGCTCTCTCCCAGTTTCCTGTAAGTGTGATTCCCATTTTCAAAATAGATTGAACCATTGCGACAATCGAAGCGAAAATAAGGATTTTAAATACAAGAGAGAATTTAACTTTATCTTTTTTCATAGATGAAACTGTCAGTTTCAGAATCAAAGCTGCAGCCAGAGTCATAAGGAAAAATGTAAGCAGTCCCCCTGCATATGATGATGCGATTGTGATATTTTTTACCATAGGCGACTTCATCTGCTCCGCCATCGCAGCCTGCTGTTCGGAACTCATTTCATTCCCTCTTTCGGCCATAGTTGCGATCTGAGCACGGACAATTGCCTCACTATAGGGCTCACTGAGCAGTATTGGAACAATCATTGTGATTGAGATTACAAAAAGAACAATGATGGTCAATAATGGCAAGAGTATCTTTGTATTTTCATTCAACCCTTTATACCCTTCAAAAGGATTCGCAATTATGTCTTTCCACAATTTAAATGTATTTTTCATTTCAATCTCCTTATATCCTGCTATAAAATAATATCATATTTAAAAAAAATGCAATTAGATAATTATTTATTATTTAATTATTAACAATTTGTTCATTATCTCCAGGAAATATAATCCGCTGTTCAACTCCGGATACAAGGTATAAAGGCTTTTCTTCAATAGTAGTCCTCTTTTTCCCTCGAGAACTTTTTCAACAAGCTGACTGTTGTGATAGGGAGTCTCTTTCAGAGATTCTCTCGGAGAAGACTGTTTCATAACCAGCTTAACCCTCTTCAGAAGTCGTCTCATCTCATTTTTACTCTTGACTTTATCGAGATATCCAAGTTTTTCATCTTCCTGTTTCTTTTTATCAATTAATTTTTCCATCATATCTTCCACTGTATATTTGTGGACTTTTTCAAGCTTTAAAATAACTGCACAGCACTCGAGTTGAGAATAGAGAAGCTCTTTTTGATTATTCTTCATTGAGTGAGGCAGTATGGAGCGGATTTTCAGATTGATCGCAATATTACTATCTTTTCTGATGTTCAGGTAGGGTGTTAATAAAGCCAGAGTCAGTGGATTTTCAAGAGTCGCCTCGTATTGTTTCTCTATTTTGATGTCCGGCTGAATAAAATAATTCAAGCCCTTCAAAACTCCGAAGGTCTTCATAGTGTCCAGATAACCGAGCTCCATAAAACGACTGAGAAAATCCCGGTTAAAATCGAGAACTCCCCCCATATTTATGGAATTTTTTATATAGATTGTCTCTGTTCCCTCTATGACAGGCCGTTTGTTTACGCCCATGCCGGACATATCAAGGATTATTATCTTTCTGTAACCTCTGGAACGGGCCAGTTTGTAAGGGAGATTATCATAGACTCCCCCGTCAATATATTTCTTCCCTTTTATAATTGCATGGTTAAATCCGGGAATAGCTGAACTGGCCATTAGATAATCGATTACAGTGCCAGGTTCCATCTCTTCCAGAAAAATCTCCTTTGCTTTCATATCTGAGAGATTAAAAGTGACAATACCGAGATCATTACCGCTTTTTCTGATCAGATCTTCGTCTAGTGATTCATTGAGTATTTTCCTCAGAGGGCTGGTGTCCAATCCTCCGCCGATCAGAGCATCTTTGTAAAAATTCCTGACAGCGGAAAGGTGTCTGACATTTACTTTCAGTTCTCCATTCTCAACTAGATCGTCTGGAATCTTCACGAGATAATCAACTGTTATGTTATCTCCGATAAAATATAATTTTTCCTCATTGCCCTGTGCAAGGAATCCCGCAATAATTGCACCAATGGAATTACCGATAAAGGCATTGACTTCAATACCCAGTTCCCGTAAAGCTTTCCATGCCCCTATATGAAATACACCTTTTGCACCACCGCCACTTAAAACCAGACAGTAAGGTTCGTCCTTCTTCTTAAATATGTTCATAAAAGAATCTCCACGGAGTAAATAGTAACGCAATTGTATTGCAAAAAAAACAGAAAAAAAGGGCAGTTGCAAATCAGAAGAAAAACAACCGCCCTTGATGGGAAAATTATGGATTATACGCAGACTTGTATAAATACTGAAAAAAATTATGTTTGGCCTTTGTTAGGCTTTCTTAATAATATTAGAATAATACAATAAAATTACGCTGTCAATAGTTTTTTATTATATCTGAAAATCGGGGATATATCCGTTCTTCTTCAATAAGTAGTCTTCTTTTAAGGATTCAAAATTAATACTGTCTATGATTCCGCTGATAGAATCTCCAACAGCTCTCCACACAGGTGCAAATACACAGGCGGATAATTCTCCACAGGGAGTGGGACTGTCACAATCAACGCAGGATATAGGATAAACTGACCCTTCAATATAACGAACAACTTCACCCAACGTGATATCTCTGGGGCTTTTAGCGAGAGAATAACCGCCTTTTGCACCTTTTTTACTGATAAGAAAACCACCTCTTTTCAGGTTCAGCAGTATTTGTTCCAGGAATTTCCTGGGAATGTCCTGTTTTCTCGAGATTTCCTCAATATGTACCAGCCTGTCTGGATAACTGCAGGCAAGCTCCAGAATCACTTTTAGCGAGTAATCCCCTTTATATGTAATTTTCACTTAATTTTTCCTTTCTAATTTTCATAATATACAATTATTATTCATAATGTACCACAAGAACAATTTTATTATAGATTCTGTAAGGCTGAATTAATGAAAATATCACAGAGGATCTTAATCCTCATCATTATAAATATTTTTGCTCTTTTCTGTACAGCAGTGATAATCAGTATATTAAGTGCTACAGAACAGAAATATCATAAACAATCAAACAAAATTCTCGATTACAAATACACTCTTTCAGAAAAACAGAATCAGGAAAAACAGATCTTTACAGATGATTTTGATCAGATAAATATGGAAAAACTCAATTTCGAGTTACTCAGCAAATTCCACGATATTGATTCTTCTCTGCTTAAGCAAAGCAGAGGACAGTATCAAAAAATTGAATCTTTAATGAAAACAAGAGAAGACCTTTTTAACAATATAAGTAATTTGTATCAAGTTTTAAAATACAAAAAAATCAGTATTGAAAATCTACATGATTTATTCAGATCAAAATTGGAAATTCTCAATAGTGAACTGGAACAATCAGGTTCTATTGATAAAAGCCTGGTTCTTCTCTATGGAATTAATAGAGAATGCCTTGCTTCCATCGAAAAATTGAGTTTTTTATTATCAGGTTCTCAATTCGTTTCTGAAAGTTTCAGAAATGAATTTGATGATATTTACTTCATACAGCTCGACCTTCAGAATTTAACCGAGGTCTATTCTGGTGAAACTTATTCTCAAATCACTGAAGAACTGCAGGTTCTATTAAACCAACTGATTGTTTTAACAGCAGAAATTATTCAGGCGAGGTTTGATATCCAGCAATTAGTTGATGAAACAGACCACACTGATGATCAGATAGAATTAATGATAAACAGCATAAAAAATGAAACAAATACCAATTACATAAAAATAGAAGATCAGGGGCTTTTTGCCATTATAAGTGGCCTGCTGTTTATAACTCTTTTCTCAATTACTGCAACATCCATTCTGGGAAGGTCGATAATTGTTCCGATAGAACAATTGAGATCCTATGTTTTATCAATTGATGTTACAAATATGAGTCTCACCAAGAACCGGTCTGTAAAAAACAAAATCAATGCAAAAAAACATTTTGAAATACATCAGCTTGCCGATGCCTATATCAAATTGGAAAAAGCACTGTTTTTAAAAATGTCCGAGCTGGAAGAGCGGAGTGAGAATCTTACACTTGAATTGACTGAACGGCGAAAAACAGAAAAAAAACTGAAAAGGGCAGAGGAATATCTCAACAATATTATCCAGTCTTTGAACAGCATTGTAATTACCGCTGATAAAAACCTTAAACTGATTCATTTTAATAAACATGCTGAAGAACTGGCTGTCGGTAAAGGGAAAGGGATCTATGACCGCTTTCCCTTTCTTAATAAATACTCTGCGGAAATTTCCGAAGTACTGGAAAAAGTAGAATCCTACTTCAACAACTCAATTTTAATCGAATCGCAAAGAGATCATCACTTCAATATATCGATATCTCCTCTTAAAGGAGATAAAACTGATGGTGTCGTTATCAGAATTGATGATATTTCCGATTTAAGAAAAATCGAAAATCAATTGATCAGGACACAAAAATGGGAAACCCTGGGTGTTCTGACAAGTGGTTTTGCTCATGATTTCAATAATGTGCTCACAGGGATTGTCACATCATCATCAATTCTCCTGCACAAAGCAGAGCAGGAAAACCTGAACCTGGATGATTCATTTATCAATTGCCTGAATATTATTGATAGTTCAGGTAAAAGAGCCGCTAAAATGGTACAGCAGTTACTGAGCCTCTCTAAAAGCAATGAACTGACTTTCGCCGATATTGACCTCAATGAATCTGTAGAAGAGATAAAATCGATCTGTAGAAATTCTTTTGATAAATCCATAGCTATAGAAATTGATTTGCTCAATAAGAAACTTCCCGTCAAAGCAGATAGTGCACAGATAGAGCAGTCTTTACTCAATCTCTGCATCAACTCCTATCACTCCATGACAGATATGAGAGAGAAAAGTGATAAGCAGGGGGGAACTCTGAAGATTTCGCTTAAAGAGATACATATTGATAACTTCAGCATCCATGAAAATAAAGAGATTAAAGAAGGCGATTATGTTTCCATTGCTATAAGTGATACGGGAGTTGGAATTTCAAAAGATCAGAAAAAGAAGATATTTGATCCCTTTTATACAACTAAAGATAAAGCGAAAGGAACTGGGCTCGGTTTGACTATGGTTCAGCACATTATTAATCAGCACAATGGATTTATTGAACTTTATTCAGAGCCCGGCCGCGGTACTGTGATTACGGTTTTCATTCCCGTATCCAAAGATATCTCTGCAGAAATACAACATGAAGATGAAATAAGGACTCTCGCTGAAGGCAGCGGTACAATCCTGATAATTGATGACGAAGAATTGATCAGAGACCTGACCGGTTCCATACTGATAGAGTGCGGATATTCCATCATCACTGCGGAAAATGGATTTAAAGGTGTAGATATATACAGGGATCAGAGAGATGAAATTGATCTGATAATTCTCGATATGTCTATGCCTGGAATTTCGGGAAAAGAGACATTTATTCAATTGAAGCAGATAAATCCCGAACAGAAAATACTCATGTCTTCGGGTTTTACAAAAGACGACAGGATTCAGGATCTGCTAAATATGGGTCTCGAAGATTTTATACAGAAACCATTTGATTTCATCAGACTTTCGGAAAAAGTATCAAAGTTAGTACAGAAATAAAAGCACAGCGCCGGCTACAGCGAGAAAAGTTCCCAAAACAGCTCCTATGGAAACCCTCTTTTTTAATACAAGAATATCGACAGGCAAAAGCATTATTGGACTGACTTGCATTAGAGTTGTCACAATTCCCACAGGAGCCCAGTTTAATGCATAGAGGCTGAGGATTATTCCAGCTACCGGGCCGACAATTACAGCGAAAAGCAGGAAAAGGATATATTTTCCCTTTCTGAACACTTTAAAATCTTCAATGACATTGCCATTGACAGCTGAATAAATAATCAAACCGACCAGACCGGCAAAAATCCGGACAAGATTGGTCGATACGGGATGCACGCCATCCATCATGCCTTTTTTTGCAAAAATCAAACCGATTGCCTGAGTGAGTGCTCCCAGCAGGGCATATAGAATTCCCCTGAGATTGTGCCCTTTTCCGTGATTGTCCTTATCGCCATCTTCTATAATAACCCAGATGACTCCACCGAGGATAATCAGTATTCCGGTGATTTTAACAATTGACAGAGTCTCTTTGAAAAAGAGCCATGAAAATACCAGACTGAAAATAGGGCTTGTTGTCATTACGACCAGAGCTTCCCTGGCACCGATTTCCACAAAAGCGCGAAAGAGAAAGAGATCAGCTACAAAAAAACCGAAAAAACCGGAGATAAAAATATAGATAAATGCATCAATGCTTATCGCGGTTGGAAAAAAAGTTCCCGTAAAGAGGAAATTAACGAGTATCATAATCGGCAATGCCAGCCAGAGGCGAATGTGCGTGACTGCGTCAGAGCCGACTCGTTTCCCCAGATACGAATAAACAAGAGAATTTTGAGCCCAGCATAAAGCAGTGAGCAAAGCAAAGACCTGACCGAGAATTATATACATGGTCTGACTCTGACAGAATTATCAGATGGGGTAAAGTACAAATTCAGAAACCTTTTACATTAATTTCCATGTCTGATGATGTGTAATCACTACTCGAGGGCTGGCAGTAGTAATAATAACAAGTAGCTCCATCAGTAATCCCCCTGATTATCAATATATGCTGACCGTTTTCATAGATGTATTCTGCGTTCTGATAATTACCCTTTTGAGTTTCGTACCAGAAAAGGCGCCCCCTTCTCTCATTGTCGACAACTGAAATCTGCAGATTGGATGAATCGCCAACAGAGGTTTTAAAATAATTTAAAGAGTTATCATTCATACTGAATCTGTACTTATTTCCCATGATCAATTCCCGTGCATCTTCATGAATTCGGTTAATCGCTAAAACAGACTCCGGTGGCAGCATAGAATCAACATGAACATCAATCTTATAAAACTCCCCTTTTATATAACGGTCATTATTATCGGATATTGAAAAATAGAGAGTGCTGCCAGAATCAACCAGGTGGTCTGTTATCGATTGGGTATTCAATTGGGCTGCGAAATCTTCCATAGTAAACGATTGATCAGTACCAAAATATTTAAGTTCAATTTTTCCATGGACATTATTGACCTCTATGTCGACTCTTGACTGCCTATCAATTGATACAGAGTAATAACTGGTATCCTCCTGCATGACAGATCCATAATGGGCAATTCCAGGTGTTAGCAGATGGGGTTCATTTACAGTTCCTTCAGAATAAGTTTCATTGTTCAAACCCGGAACACCGCGGTCATAGGGCGGCTGTTCTTTCTGACTGAGATCCGGTATTATTTCTTTAGATTTATTGTCAATTCCAATAATCTCTATTTCTGATATGATACTACCCGAATCATCGCGATAAATGACTTTTACAATTGAACCGGGAACGTTGTTATTTATCCAGTAATCGACTTCCCCTTTTCCCTTTATGCTGTCATAGAAATGAACTGCTCCCACAGGACCGATTTCAGTATCTATAATTTCCACACCTATGTTTTGAGGGCTGTTAAACAATTCTTCACTTTTTTTCAAGAATAATGTGTCTCTTCCCGCATTGAGAATTTTAATAAAATTCTCTTCGCCCATCTGCATCATTTCTTTTTGAAAAACTGTTGCCGATATAGGGATTTTTTCGTAATACTCATTGCTGTCCCGATCTAGAAAACGAAAGCTGAGAGGAATACCGACACTGTGATTTTTCATTTCAAAAAATTGTTTCCGGTCATTGAAATTCAGTAAAAATAACCACTGCTCATTACCCTCTTCATCTTTTCCCCGGTATAGAGTTTTTAATAAGAACAGATCATCATTCAGATAATCTGTAATTTTAAGAGTTACTGACTGATTGTCCTTAAAATTCATGTATTTCAATACTGAGTATTCATAGAAGATACGGGCAAAATCATTATTATCTGAATAAAAAAAGCGATCAAAATAATCGGTGGACAATAGAAGCAGATCAAGAGAGGCCACCGGTCTGACGAGATCTGTTATAGCGTATTCATTTTCAATTTTTAAATATTCGGAATTTGTTTTGCATCCAGACAGAAGGAAAACTATGAAAAACAGTACAATTATACTTTTCAGCTTAAATTCCAAATTCTGATACTCCCTGGGCTAGTCTATAAAAGTTTAGTTTTTTTACTTGATTTTGCAAGATTTTCATTTACTATTAATAAAACTATTTAATGTTCACTTATTTGGTGCTCATATTTGTTATTTTTTAAACTGATATAAATAAAAAGACTATTTTGGATACTATTATAGTTACATTTTTGTCTTTTTTCTCGTGGTTCATGAGTCAAACAGGATTTATCGGACTATATTTAATAGAGTGAAGAGATAAAGAAACAAATACATATAAGGGTAAAAAAATGAGAAAAATTAAGTTTTTTCTGGTTTTTTTGTTTATTGTTTTTCTTACTTCCATGTCTTATCCGCAAATGAATGAAAATACCAGTATACAGATCTATCCCACATTCTCTATAGGATTAGGTGGCAGTGAAATGGTTGATGATGACATAGGAGCTGATTTCGGTGGAGGTGCGAACTTCAGAGTTCAACACCTCTTTGCTTCTCTTCCATTTCTGTTCATTGAAGGTGATATCAACGTGGGAATAATTCCCTATCCCGGAAAAAACCTGACAATGTTATCTGCCGGATTGGGAAGCGGTGTCAATCTGAAATTGGGGAATCGTTTGAGTTTTGACCTTGGTATCCACGGCGGTTATTATCTGGGAATTGTCAAACTGGATACTGGAGAAATAGAAGCTCTATCAAATCCTTATGTGGGAGCAAGGGTTAATTTTAATGTGGACTTTACACCCAATTTCACCCTCAGTGCCGGTGCGGGATATGACATGTTCATTTATCCGGGAAAACCTTTCTATCACGGGTTGAGTTTTTCAATAGGAACAGTATTCAGGCTTGGATCTCAGGATACAAGATCGAGATTGAAAATGGAATCCATTGAAGTTGAAGATCTATTCCCGATTATGTACGAATATTACAGTGAAAATCCATTCGGTACAATAGAGCTGAAAAACACAGAAAGGAATACAATCAGTGATCTGATCGTTTCATTTTATGTGGACCAATATATGGAACAACCTATGGAATGTGCAGTTATACCTTCTCTGAAAAGCGGAGATTCTGTTAGCATCGACTTGAAAGCTCTATTTACAACCGGATTGTTAAACCTGACTGATGCATCAAAAATATCCACTGAAATTCAAGTCAGCTACAACCTTCTGGGCAGAAGAATAAGTTACTCTACACCTAAGACAATGAAGATTCTGGGAAGAAATTCCATGACCTGGGATGACGACAGAAAAGCGGCATCATTTGTATCGGCAAAAGATCCTACAGTTCAGCTCTTTGCCAGAAATACAGCCGGTGTTATAAGAGAACTGGATCAGAATGCCATTAATCTTAACCTGAGAATTGCTCTGGGGATTTTTGAAACCCTTGAGCTTTATGGCATGAACTATGTTATAGACCCCGCCTCATCTTATATTGAATTGTCGGAAAATGCTGAAGCTCTGGATTTTCTTCAATTCCCATCACAAACTCTGACCTTCCGTGCGGGAGACTGTGATGATTTATCCATTTTAGCGACATCCCTACTGGAATCTGTTGGCATCGAGACAGCTTTCATCACGATTCCCGGACACATATATATGGCTTTCTCTTTAGATATGACAAAAGATGAAGCCCGTCGAACATTCTCAAATTTAGATGAATTCATATTTTACAACGACAACACATGGATCCCCGTTGAAATTACCCTTATTTCAGATGGATTTCTCGAAGCCTGGAAGTACGGAGCCAGAGAATGGCGTGAATATGAAAGCATTGACAGGGCAGCCTTTTTCCCTATTCACGAAGCATGGTTGGAATATAAAGCAGCCACCGTTCCTGGAGGAGCATTGCCATTACTTTTCCCCTCTCAGGAAAATATGGTCAGCAATTACAATGAAAGCCTGGATATCTTTATTGAGAGAGAGTTGGAACCACGGGTAGCTGAATTCAAAAATAAATTGCAGAGAAGCGATTCGGCGCGGCTGAGAAACAGTTTCGGTGTTTTATACGCCAGATATGGCAAATACGCAGAAGCGGAAAATCAATTTCAGATGGCAATCAGGAAAGATCCCGGATTCTCCGCCCCTATGATAAATCTCGGCAATATTCTATTTCTGGACAAGCAGCTCGATGAAGCCCTGGATTGGTATTCAAAAGCAGAAGATTTAAAACCTGAAAGCCCTAGAATCCTTGCGGCTATAGCCAAGACAAAATACGAAATGGAACAATACGATGCTGTAAAAACTCTTTATCAGGATCTGCAGATTAAAGCACCCGACCTGGCCGCACAATACGCATATCTGAATAACGAGATATCAGCAATCGGCCGTGCTTCTGCGGCCAGATCCCAGATTGCAACAGACTGGGAAGATGAAGAAGAATAGGAGATAGAAAATGAACACCAATAAAATTATGAGAATAATAAAAATTACAACACTGGCACTTTTTATAGTTTTTTTTGGATGTTCAAGCCCCCTGCTGGAAGTAATAAAAGAGGAAGTTGCCATTGTTATTATGCCTCCCGGTATTTCTACTCTTTTTCCCGATGCTGACTCCATTGGAAATTCTATATCTTTGGATGATATCCTTTTGACTTTTTCCAAGCAGATTGATACCTCAAGTGTAGACGGTTCAACCTTTATAATTGAGGATTCGGAAGGAAATATTATATCAGGTTCATATTCTGTGTCGAATGATACAATCTCATTTAATCCCAGTTCAAATTTATCTTACAACATGATCTATACTGTTACGGCAAAAGAAGGGATTCTCGATGTGGACGGCAATCCGATGGGAGCGGAATTTTCCTGGAATTTCAAAACAGAAGAAGCTCCTTCATCAATTAAACCAATAGTCAAATATGCAAGAATTAACAATGGGCAAAGCGCGACTAAGGAAACAACTGTCACCCTGGAAATCTCTGCTACTGACAGTTATGGATATACACAAAACCTCAAAGCCCGATACAAAACTTCAGAGGAATCAGAATGGAGTAGTTGGGAAGATCTGTCAGAGGGGCTTATTTCAATTGCAGATATTCCTCTGGATGTTTCTGAAAGCGGAGATATTTTTATATTTGATGTTGAAGTTAAGGATGCATCTAATATTATTTCAGATATTGCTCAGGAAAATATAATCTATGAACTAACCCCTCCATCAATAACCGATGTCAATTGGGATGACGAAAGTACTTATTCCTTTAACAGCAGTTACTTACGTATAACTTTTGACGATGAAATGGACATAAGCAGCTTTTCTGATTTGAATTTTTATGTTGAGCGGGTTTCCGACTCACAAAAACTGACAGGTATGATCAACCTGATAGATTCAGACACAAGCTCCAATAGAATTGTAAACCTATGGGGTTTATCTCTTGATCCAAACACTCTTTACAAAGTTACCTTAGGCAATGATGTCTCGGATATTGCAGGAAATCTGATAGGTGGAGAGATTAATGAATGGTTTTTTACAACAAGTTTTGCCGATGGTGGATCAGCTCCCGATGGATCTATAACTTTGGACAATATTGGATATACAGTACTAACCCTTCCTGAGGGAGTTTTAGCAACGGGCAATTATCAAATACAGTTAGACCTGGCTGATATTACAGATGATTATCATGATGTTGTTCAAATGAAATTCTGGGGAGACAGCTCTGCCGGTTATGTCAGCGAGCCTGCCTGGGAAAGTTATGCAACAACTAAAACCTGGAATGTTTCAGATACTTCCGGTGTCAAAATTTTATCTTACAATTTTAAAGATTCTTATGATATATCTTATGATGATCCAAGACATCTTCAGGTTCTGCTAGATAAAACCAATCCAGATAATCCTGCAGTGACAGTCAACGGAGGAACCGGTCTCTTTACAAACAATACCGAAGGAAAAGTGACTATTGCAATAGACTCTTCCGACACATATTCAGGTCTGTATCAAATGGATATCAATGATAGCGACAGATCTTCCGGATGGATAGACTGGAGCCCGACTTATGATGAATGGGAACTCCAGGATGGAGACGGCCTGTATACATTTACAGTATCAGCAAGAGATTATGTGAATAATGTAAGCATCACACCGGGAACAGCAACAATTATTCTAGACAGAGCCGAACCTGTATTAACGATTAATACTGCATTAAATATTCTGGTAAGTGAAGCTGAAACAATAACAGAAGGTTCAACTGGTTCAGATTATTATGAAATTGCCGGAGAGGGTGCTCCTTTCGGAATAGAAACATATTATTGGGAACAAATAGGTGGTCCGGGAACAATTACTTTTTCCAGCACCGGTGTCATTGAACCTTCGGCATCTGCCGACACAGACGGTACCTACTATATAAAAGTCACAGCAACAGATTATGCAGGAAATCAATCTTCCGGCACAATTCCTTTTACCTGGGACGCAACGGACCCGGGAGATATAGGAAATCTGTTTGTCAGTGCCTATGACACGACCGGGCAACCCACATGGACATGGGACGCTGTAGGTGATGCTGACTTCTACCGAACAAGCTATGTTTCGAATTTTTCAAGTTATATCGATGTATACACCAACTCCTTCACACCCAATACTCCATTGACTCCCGACGGCACAAAAACCCTATATGTCAGGGCTCAGGATTTTGCGGGAAACTCGTCATTAGAATTAAATGCCTCAGTTCATGTGGATACTACCGCTCCGACTATTTCTGTCACCAATAGCGATTTTGTCGCCAACGGTGATACACCTCAAATCACTATTGATTATGATGCGGGTCCCCACGGAACTGTAGCCGATAACGGAACCAATCCAAGCGGATTGGATACATACAGCTGGACACAGATAGGCGGTTCCGGAACCATAAGCTTTGGCTTACCATCTGAGCTTATGACAACAGTCAGCGCTAATAGCGATGATAATTATCAGTTGCGATTAACAGTAACCGATGTGGCCGGAAACAGTACTTTCAGCGACTTCTCTCTTCTGAGGGATATTACAGATCCCGGAGATCCCGAGGTATTCGGCTTTGCTATTACACCGAGTATTAATCCCGGATGGTACTGGAATAGTGGCGGAGACGGTAACGGGACTTTCGAATTCCGTCTTTACAATGAAACAGATGCGACCCTGGTTGAAGATTGGACAGAAATATCTGATGTTGAATATCAGCAGCTGAGCCCCTCACTTTCGACAGATACGAAACTTTACAGATTCGATCTGAGAGAAAGAGATATTGCCGGGAACTGGTCTGACATAACATCCTTTTACACAACAGTTGATGTCACGGCTACAACACCTCCGCAGATATCGATAAACGGAGGAGGCTCGACTCTAAGGAATGTCAACAATGTAACATGGGATGTATTAACAGGTTCAGGAGGAATTGCAACTGATTACAGATATTACTTCGACGGCAGCGGAACCTGGATCTATGAGGGAACAAATTACGGCTCATCGCCACTTCATACTGTTACACCTGTTTCCTTTCCACGAACAGACCTTGATGACGGGACCTACTCCATCACAATAGAGGAATACTTCAACAATCAATGGCAAACTGGCAAACAAGGTACTCACATTGTAACAATTGATATAACAGAACCGACTCCACCTATATTAAACAGTCCCGGTAACAACACGCTCGATTCCGACAGAAAAGCTACCAACGATACCACACCGACCTGGACCTGGAGTGGCGGAGGCGGCGGTAACGGACGCTTCAAGTACAAACTGACCCATTTGTATAATGCTTCCGGCAGTTCGGTAAACAACATTCTTGTCAACTGGACTGGGGAGACGACTCAGACCAATTACACTTATGGATCGGTATTAGCCAATGGTACATACAAGCTGGAGGTAATGGAAAGAGACGATGCGGGCAACTGGTCTGATGTCAATTATATAGAAACAACCGTCGATAATTTATTTCCGACATTAAGCGGAGTTCGGATAGAGGGAACATCCCGATACGACGACAGTGATTTCTCCCATACCAGAAATGCAACAGTCAATGTTCGCATAACTGGAAATATCAATTCTGAAGCGAATTCGGTTTACGACAGACCTGTAGCAATCGATATTTATGACTATAATGAGCACTTGTGGGATGATTATTCTTCTCCATTCAACGAATCAAACCCAACAGAGGAAGTTATCTCAGTGATTCTACCCTCTACCCAGGGATCGAGAAAAGTCTATATAAGGCTGCGCGATGAGGCGGGAAATACGACATCTTATATTTACGATGATATTATTCTCGATACAATAGCGCCTACAGGCACTTTCTTAATAAACAACGGAGAAACCTACACACCATCTTTAACTTTTAAAATGAACCTGGATTTCACTGACAATCTATCACAGGTAACGGACTTTCTTGTTCGTACTTATGATTCGAACCCTGATGATGGCGATGGGTATGAATATCAGGATTATCGACCTTATTCCGCTCTGATGACTTCAGATTTCGATTTCTCAAAATCTGCAGGCAGTAAATATAGCCGGGTACTGGTCTATGATTCTGCCGGGAATTATGCAAATATTTATGACAATATTACACTCCAGGTGGCAGAACCCCAATACGCCTGGAAAGGGAATTATACTTCCGGGGCCTCCAGGGTCTATTACACTCCTGTAACGGAAGATGGTGGTGCCAATACTACCAGGTATTATACATACTCAATTCCTTATAATACTTACATATTAGATCCAACATTCGATCCCAACACTGATCCAACGGATGCAGCCGCATTGACATACAGGGGTTATACCACCTCGACAACATATGATTATTTTTCCATACCCGCCGGAGAATTGAACCAGATATTTATCCGGGCTTATAACTCAGATACTGGTGGATACGGTCCTTACAGCGATACATCTGTTCTGGCTTTCGGGGGAAATGTCACAGTCATATACGATAAAGGAGATCCTGACGATGAGGCCAGAGCCGAAAAGATCCGTGCCATTCTGGAAGACGATGCGGATATCGTCTCAGAGTCCCTGGTGGAAGGAACTATGCCGACCTGGACAGTGACTCTCCTACCGGAAGACCTGATTTCAAATACCTATTCTGAATGGAACAAAATCTATGGGGATCCCATCATTATCACTCAGGGTGTATCCAATACCACTGGAACTACATATGATGGAAGAGTGAGAAATATCGCCTCTTCCGGAAGGGGGATCATCACAATGGGATCAGCAGGAGGTTATTTCCTCTATAGAGTTGAGCAGAAATGGACTACCTGGGGATTGACTGGGACCTCACCAAGCAACATTGACAGTATGCATCAAATGGGTCTATCTGCTTCTTTGACAGCAAAATCCAGACCCTATTCAACATCTGAATCAATCTGGTTCACTCCCCTGTACAATACGGTTCTCTATAACAGCTACTACAACTCGTCAATCGGAATGAATATCTTTTACAGTGGAAATGAAACGGGAAGAAGGGGTGTTAATATCAGCGGCGGAGCCAACCCGCCTGATGGTTATATCTATGCAGCAGACAACGCTTCTTCAGCACATTTCCCTGTGGTACGCCAGGGAAGGTTCCTCTTTTACGGGTATTATGAAATCCCGGATTACATAATGACCGGTCAAATGTTCCTCGTAAACCTTGTAGCGAGAATGGATAATTTTTGAAATAAGGGCAGCCCTGACCGGGCTGTCTTTAAGGGGAATTAAAGAAAAAACTCATCATGCAACGACTGGATCGTCTCATTCATTTTATCTTCAGGTACGACAATAGACAGGTTCGTATCGGAAGCCCCGAGAGAGATCATCCTGATGGGAGTGCCGTTCAAAGAACCGAAAACCCGCGAAACAAAGACCGAATCCTTCCACAGCTCCTGACCGACGAGGCAGATGATCGCTTTGTTGAATTCCACATTGACAGTCCCCATCTCTTCCAGCTCTTGAACAATCAGATCCACTCTATCGGGATTCTCGATGGTCATGGAAACAGAAACCTCAGATGTTGAAATAAGGTCAACAGATGTTTTATAACGATCGAAGATTGTAAATATATTCTTGAGGAATCCGTATGCATTGAGCATATTTGATGAGGCGATAGACACAACAGTGACCGCTTTTTTCCCGGTAATGGCCTTCACTCCCCGATCATCGACAACGGGCAATATCGCCGTGCCGGGAGCCGAGGGATTGAGAGAATTCTTAACCCAAACGGGGATCTGTTGTTTTACAGCCGGCTGTATAGTTGCCGGATGGACAACTTTCGCCCCGAAGAAAGCCAGCTCGCCCGCTTCGGAATAGGTGATGCTCTTTATAGTTTTAGCACCTTTCACAATTCTCGGATCGGAAGTCATTATTCCATCGACATCGGTCCAGATCTGTACCTCTTCAGCTGAAAGGGCGGAACCGATAATTGTCGCAGAATAATCACTCCCCCCTCTTCCGAGAGTGGTTGTTACACCTTTTTCTGTAGATGAAATAAATCCCTGGGTTATTATCAGTTTCCCTGCTTCGGGATTGACTCTTTCGCGAATTGATTTATCAGTTATTTCCCTATCGGGAATAGCGGCATTGAAGTTTTCATCGGTCACGATAAGCTGGCGGGAATCTAGTAGTTCTGTTTTCATACCCCGTTCAATGGCACGGGAGGCTATCAGCCTTGTAGACAATAGTTCTCCGAAAGAGAGCAAAGCATCGCGACTTCTGGGACTGCATTCGTGGAGTAGTGTCAGACCTTTTACCAGTGAGGAGAATTGGGAAATAAGTTCAATAATATCTGCATGAGCTGATTCCAGGATTCCGCCGCTCAGAAATTCTTCTGCAATCTTCAAGTGTCTGTCGCGAATCTCTTCCGTTAAATGAATGGCCTCTGCTTTATCGCCATTTACAGCGTAATCTATTATTATTTCAATTGTATTGGTCGTTTTTCCAGTTGCTGATGAAACAAGAACAGGTGCTTTATCTATCTGAGAGAAGGCTATATCGAGAACCCCATCTATTTTTTTTGAATTTTCTACTGAAGTTCCACCGAATTTAAGAACAGTCATATACAGTCTCCATAAAAATAACCGGATTCAGAAATAAAGGAGCTGAAAACGAAATACTAATAGTTCTCCACTGAAAACAGTGACAATCTCTGACGATTTAGCATCAGAAACCAGAAAAAACTCCGAGAATGAGAGTTCCTCTTCGGCGGTCAATCCCTTTCGGACAGCGTCATCAGGTCATCTCACCTTTAACTGCCTACTGATGATCTCCGCACCTCTATTGATCCGGTTAATATTGAAATAAACATAATTTAATGTCCCCCTGAAGGTCAAGTGAGGGAAGAGGAAAACTTATCTGAGAAATCCTTCAAAGCAGAACAATCTCCGATTTTTCCCTGCCATAGAGGAGCTTTTCCGCCTCCTTTTCCCTGCACCAGAGGAAGCATATCGCTACGGAACAGCTCGAAATCAAAGGGATCGGTTCCTGTAGAGATAAGAGCCCACTGGCCTTCATCCCCTTTTCTATTAATCAAACAGACAGTAATGTCCACAAAACTGCTGAGACAGATAATAATCTGCTTGAAATACCCGGGATCGACACTGTCGAAAATAAAAGCATACTGCCCGCTGGAAATGTCATTCTGTATCTCTTCCGCTTTGAGAAATGCCATCTCCTTCAGCAGATCACTGTTTTTCTTTTTCTCATCTCCCAGTGATGATACAAATCGATCAAATTCACTGGAGATAGAACTTAAAGGAACAGATAATGCCTCGCCGATTTTGTCTGTAATTTCAGTTTTGATACGATAATCGTCGTAAGCCCGTTTGCCGATCAACCAGAAAAGACGAATCCTTCCGCGGACCTTTTCCTGGCCTTTGTATTTGATGAGTCCCACTTCTCCAGTTCTTGTAGTATGGACTCCTCCACAGGCGGCAAGATCTTTCAATCCACTAATATCGGTGTCCAGTTCCCCGGCCAAACTAATCGATGCTTCTTTCAATTCTTCTCGAGAAGCGCTTTCCAGAGATTTACCACCTATCTGTACAAGACGCACATTTTCAGTAAATTTCGTTTCCCTTCTTATCGGGAATTCAGCAATGGGAGTATTTCCGTTTAAAAAGGAATATACCGGTTGATTGGAGCAGACAAGCTGATTCGCTTTCTCCTGCACTATCAATATCTGCTCATTATTGATAGAAATAAGATCAATTTCGATGGACATATAATCTTCCGCCTGATGTACGGCAACTGTCGCCGCATGAAGAATCCTTTTCAATAGAGCAGAGAGAATATGCTGCCCCGTATGCTGCTGCATATAATCAAAACGATGTTTCCAGTCAATAAGACCGCTAACAGATCCTCCTGCCGGCAGCTCTTTAACATAGTGATAAACTCTATCATCCTCTTTCTGAACATCAAAAACTGGAATATCATTCAGAGTCCCTTTGTCGGCGGGTTGCCCCCCCCCTTCGGGATAAAAAGCGGTTCTATCCAATTGGATTTTCCAACCGTCAGGGATCTTCTCTTTTTCAGTTATTGTCGCTTTGAATTCTTTCTGATAAGGATCAGAATAATACAGTTTCTCAGCCATTATCCTCTCCATCAATTTTATCGAGCATCAGAGAATAATCATTATCTATCCCACGGATATCGAGCAATACTGAAACCTGCCCCCGGTGATGAGTCTGATGGTTAAACCACTGCAGTATAAGCTTCCAGGCTGTCAAAACCAGATTCCGGTCGCCAAAGGGGATATCAAAATCCGATGAAAAATCACTGATAGAGGAAACAAGCCGCTGAATATCACCGTCTAAAACATAGCGAAGCTGAAGGATCTCATTTCTTTTTTTAAATAAAGAGTGCCTATCTCTGTCTTTTGTAATCAATTCAACAGCATCCTCTTTAACAGAAGGTTCACTGAATTCTTTCAATCTGTGAACCCATCTGAGATCTGATTCGAGAACATGTATGATATTGGAAATGACTGTAGGAAAATAAGTGACCGTTTCAGTAGAAAACTGCTCTTCCGTCATATTTTCTATGAAATCGCCAATAATCTTATTGGCCCGGCGATTGTAATTTGAAAAGGCTGTAAATAGTGGTTTCATATAAACTCCTTCCTATTTTCTACAACCATCAGGCCTAATAATCAATCAAATTATTTTACTGGGATATATATAAACATCTCAGAGTTTTTTGATATTTTTTGATCTTTTCCATATTTAGGTAAAAGGAAAGAAGCCCCGAGGCTTCTTTCCTTTGAATAATATTAGACTATTTAGCCAGCATTGTGACTATTTTAATTAGAGATTCCGGTTCAAATGGTTTTACAATCCAACCGTTTACACCCAATTCCTTACCGACACTTTTCTTATCAACACCACTTTCTGTAGTAAGAAAAACCACCGGTTTTGAGCTGTAATCGCCACTGGCTTTAACTGATTTTACAAAATCGAATCCATTCATAACCGGCATATTGACATCAACAAGAAAAAGAGCAATATCCGCACTCAGTTTATTAAGTCCATCCTGTCCATCCTCAGCTTCAACAACTTCAAATCCCTCGGGAACGAGATTCTGCTTAACCAGCATTCTTATCGTTGGACTGTCGTCTACACACATCACTTTTGTGCCCATATTAATACTCCTAAAAAATACATTTCTATAGCTATTTGCTGCTTGGCATTAGTTTTGAAATCAATGCAGCAAAACCTTTGATATTTCTACTTTGAATCCACACTTTCCCGGGGCCTGAAAATTCACAGGTTAATCCCTCGCCCGATAGAACTGTTGACATAAGCCCTTTTGCGGCTTTACGAATAGTATAATTTACAGATTCTTCAAATGCCACCATATGTCCCGTATCAACAATATAAGTTTCTCCCGCACCGAGCTCTTTAACTGTTACTGCTCCGTAACAGCTGAGAAAAAGATCACCTGTACCTGATATTTTCTGAAGAAATAAACCTTCGCCTGAAACAAGGGCCTTAAGAGATCCCTGAGTAGAGACTTCCAGATCAGGAGAACCTGCCAGATAGGCTCCTCCCTGGCAGAACATTGTCTGTCCGCTTATTTGCAAATCAATTATATCTCCGGGAACAGGTGGTGCAATAACAACTTCACCGGGGCTTAGGGCGGTAAACTCAGAAGAAAATAGGCCCTCCCCACCGATAGCGGCTTTAAACATCCCTCCGATGCCTTTTCCCGTTGTCTTGGATTTTAATTCAATTGAGGAAGACATAGAAACCATTGATCCCGCTTCCGCTTTCAGTGTTTCACCACTATTTAAGTTTACAGTGAGTGTTGTAAAAACAGGTCTGTTCAATATTGAGTATTCCATTTAAAACTCCTTGTTCCTAATCTAATGAATCATCATTGCAAATGCAAAAAAAGAATATTGATTTTTTTATGATATTGCGACTGGAGTTTTCACAATCTTTTGGTTATTTTATTACAAGAAAGATTCAGGAGATTATATGAGCGAATATATCCGGAAACCGGAATGGCTTCGAATAAAACTCAATACAGGAGACCAGTATCAGGACGTTAGAAAAACTCTTGAGAAAGGAAAACTGACTACAGTCTGCACAGAAGCGGGATGTCCCAATCAGCACGAATGCTGGGGGAAATTCAAGACAGCTACATTTATGGTTTTAGGAGAAATATGCACAAGAGGCTGCCGGTTCTGTTCTGTTCAGACTGGAAAGCCCGGATCTGTTGATATAAATGAACCTTCTGAAGTTGCTCAGGCAGTAAAAGACCTTGAACTCAAGCATGCTGTCATAACCATGGTCACCAGAGATGATCTGGAAGATGGCGGGGCTGAAATACTATCGGAAACAGTAAAAGCGATTAGAGAAAAGAATGCAGACTGCACTGTAGAGATTCTTTCATCAGACCTTCGCGGGAAAGAGGAAAATATTATCATTCTCGCCGGGTCAAAACCGGAAGTGATCAGTCACAATATCGAGACTGTTAGAAGATTGAAAAAGGAGATCTGTTCGGGAGCCACATACGAACAATCTATTGATGTTCTGAAAATGATGAAAAAGCACAGTCCAGATTCTGTAGTAAAGTCGAGTATTATGATCGGATTGGGAGAAAGCAGAGAGGAAATCCTCGAAACAATGGACGATCTGCTCGAAGCAGGAGTAGTGATCCTCAATATAGGCCAATATCTGCAACCTACAAAGAAAAACCATTTAGTAAAAAAATATTGGACTCCCGAAGAGTTTGAAGAACTGAAAGAAGCTGCCCTTGAAAAAGGTTTTTCCTTTTGTGAATCGGGCCCACTTGTCCGCTCCAGTTATCATGCGGGAAAACATTTTACCGAGTATAAAGAATTGATTTCATAAAAATATACAAAGGACGAAATTTTGAAAACTGCAAAACTACAGATTTTATCACTGATTTTCTTTTCAGCATTTTTTCTCACCACTTGTGCAAACGGTTTCACAAAAGAAAAACCAACTGTACCTGATCAAGGAGAATGGTGGAACAACCGTGTTTTTTACGAGATTTTCGTCAGAAGTTTTTATGATTCTGACGGTGATGGAGTAGGAGATTTCCAGGGAATAATCTCCAAACTGGATTATTTGAGTGAAGACCTCGGAATTAACGGAATCTGGCTGATGCCTATCAATGATTCACCATCTTATCACGGTTACGATGTATCCGATTATTATGCTGTAAACCCTGATTACGGAAATATGGAAGATTTACAGCAACTGATCGAAGAATGTCATAAAAGGGATATCAAACTGATTATCGACCTGGTTATGAATCACTCATCAATAAATGTAGAATGGTTCCAGGAAAACAGAGACTGGTATACATGGAATAATGAAAAGAATCCCCCTATAGGCCCCTGGGGACAGAATGTCTGGTATTCAAAAAACGGTGAGTATTACTACTCTGTATTTGACAGGATAATGGCTGATCTGAACTATGAAAATCCCGAAGTGACAAAAGAGATGCAGAATATCATCTCATTCTGGCTAGGAACGGGCATTGACGGATTCAGACTGGATGCTCTGAAATTCCTCATAGAAAAAGAAGGGCAGCTCGAAAATACAGAAGAGACTCATCTCTGGTTGAAAGATTTCTACAACTATTACAAATCGGTAAACCCCGAAGCACTGACAGTGGGTGAAGTATGGGATTCTATGGAGAACATCATCCCCTATTCCCGGAACGAAACAGATATCTGTTTTGAATTCTCACTGGCAGACGCCATGATGTCATCAGTCAAAACCGCTCGTAAAGGAAATCTCGTTGCCGCATGGAAAAGAGTGCTCGATAATTATGAAAAAAATGATTACGCCATATTTCTGACCAATCACGATCAGAATCGCGTCGTTTCCCAGCTTATGGGAAGCCGTCAGCTCGCTGAAAACGCCGCTTTTCTCCTGCTGACCTCTCCCGGAACGCCATTCATCTATTACGGTGAAGAGATCGGAATGGGGGGACAGAAACCGGACGAAATGATCCGCCGCCCCTTCCACTGGACAGAAGGCAGCAGAGGTGGATTCACAACAGGAATGCCCTGGATGTTCGGTGACAGCAAGTTTCCCGATAGCCTGGAATTGCAGATGGAGGAGAAGGACTCCCTGTTCAATCACTACAAAGGGCTCATCCAATTGCGGAAAAACCACAGAGCGCTGAGAACCGGAGAAATGAAAATCCTCGAAACATCATCGCCATCAGTATTCGCCTTTATCAGAGAAGATGACTCGGAGACTCTGCTGATTATTATCAACCTGGGGAAGCGCGATCTGGAAGATGTTTCAGTAATGCTGGAAAGTGAATATGGCAATGTTAAAACAGAACAGATATACTACTCCACAAATAACAGGAAACCCAAAGCAGCCAGAAAAACAACAGATGGAGAGTGGGTAATATATGAACTTATGGAGGGGTTTTCAGCTTCTGTAATTTCAATGGAGAAATAGAAGATGAAAAACCAGAAAAAGGCAGTAATCACAGCTTTGACAGCTGTCCTCTTCTGGGCAACCGTAGCATCAGCTTTTAAAATGGCTCTGAAAGAGATGGATCACTATCATCTCCTGCTTTTTTCAACCCTCTCATCGACAATTGTCCTCTTTGTTGTGATGATTATCAGGAAAAAGCTCGGAGAATTGAAGAAAATAAGAGGAAATGACCTGTTATTCTCCGCTTTAGCCGGTTTGTTCAACCCATTCCTATACTACCTGGTTCTATTCAAAAGTTATTCGCTCCTCCCGGCCCAGATAGCCCAGCCGCTCAATTACACCTGGCCCATCATGCTCGTACTTTTATCAATTCCCTTTCTGAAACAAAAGGTTGGGAAAAAAAGCATAATCGCCCTATTTCTGTGCATGATCGGAGTGGTTCTCATATCTTCAGGTGGAAAAATCGGAGGAATTGAGAATCCTCAGGGAATCTTTCTGGCACTATTCAGCGCTGTTATCTGGGCAGCATACTGGATACTCAACATGAAAGACAAAAGAGAACAATCGCTAAAGCTTTTTCTGAACTTTCTATTCGGTCTAATGTATGTCATTATCTACGGTCTGATATTCACTGAAATTCAGATCCCTACATTGAAAGGATTAATCAGCACATCTTATGTTGGTATATTTGAAATGGGAATTACTTTCTTTCTATGGTCAAAAGCCCTATCTCTTGCCGAATCAACAGCCTCTGTAAGCACTTTGGCCTATTTGTCACCACTATTATCATTAATCTTCATAGCGCTCATAGTGGGCGAAAAAATAGAAATAACGACTATTGCCGGATTGATCATAATCATTACCGGAATTCTCTATCAGAAAGGGATGATTCTTTCAAAAAAAAGAGGGCTCTCCTAAGAGAACCCTCAAATCTTTTTAATTGATTTTTATTTATGCTTCTTCTGGTTTCTTTCCAACAAACTGAACTATAGCCCAAACAAGAGCTAAACCAATAATTAATGCAATCCATACTGGAACACCGAGAAGACCAGTCAACAGATAACAAATGAATGCAATTCCAGCACCGGTAAGAGCATAGGGAACCTGTGTTTTAACATGGTCTATATGATCAGAACCGGAAGCCATGGAAGACAGAATTGTTGTATCCGAAATAGGAGAACAGTGGTCACCAAAAATTGAACCGGAAAGTACAGCACTTAATGCGGCAATTACAAGAGGAGCTTTAGATGGATCTCCATCAACATAAGCTGCAGCCAGAGGAACAGCAAGAGGAATAACTATTGCCATAGTTCCCCATGAAGTACCAGTAGAGAAAGCTACTAACATTGATATAATGAATACAATAATTGGAATAATTCCACCAGGAACCTTGTCAGTCACAACACCAATAAGGAATTCAGCTGTTCCTACTTCTTCGGCAATAGTTCCAAGAGACCATGCGAGAATAAGAATGATAGCGGTTATCATTAAAGATTTTGAACCTTCAACAAAGGCATCAAAAACTTCACCGAGTTTCATTATTTTCTGAGAAACAGCCATAATTCCCGCTACTATAGCAGCAGTTATAGAACCGTATAGAAGACCAACAGATGGATCGGCATTACCGAAGCAAGTCTGGAGTCCCTTAAAAGAAAACCAAACAGTTCCTTCATCACTGTATCCATAGCCGCTATACCACATCCCTGCAAATGAAACGACAAGTAGAGTTAAAATAGGAACAATCGCATTAGCTGCTCTTAATTTGGATTCATCTTCACGCTCAACGCCTTCAGTAATACTACTGGCCATGAGGTTAGCACCTTCTCTATGTAACTGACCTGTAAGACGAGCTCTTTTTTCAGCTTTTAGCATAGGTCCGAAATCACGGCCTTTGATAGCAACCATAAAAACAAGAGCTAAGGCAAAAATATTATAGAAAGTGTAAGGAATAGTTCTAATAAAAACATCATAAGCGTTAACATCTACACCAAGAGCTTTAAATGCATCACCGAAAAGTCCTAATTCCATTCCAACCCAGGTTGAAATAAGAGCAAGGCCGACAACAGGAGCAGCAGTGGAGTCAACAATATAAGCAAGTTTTTCTCTGGAGACTTTCAATTTATCCATTAAAGGACGCATTGTAGGACCAACAACAAGAGTATTGGCATAATCATCAAAGAATACAACAACACCCATAACAGCTGTTACTATCTGAGCGCTTTTAGCGGTTTTTGCTTTTTTAGCCAGTGCGTTGGCAATAGCTTTGGTTCCACCCATCTTATTAACGATTCCAATCATTCCACCAATTGACAGAGAGAAAATGATAATTGCTGCATACCACTCATTTGCAAGGGATTTTACAATATAGGTATCAAGAGTTTTGAGGAATGCTATTATCGGATTCCACCCGTTTACCATTAAGGCACCGGAAAAGACCCCTAGAAAGAGAGACAATATAACCTGTCTGGTAATAAACGCAAGAACAATAGCCAGTAGAGGTGGTAATATTGATAGAATTCCAAAACCGGACCCACCATCACCTTCAGCAAATAATGCCACTGTAGGGATTAAACTCAACAGCAACACGAGATAAACTTTCTTTTTCACACAATTCTCCTTAAATTTAATATAAGTCATAAAAATTATGCCGTTGATTTCCCGATAGGGCAATGTTTTTTTTGTTACTACGATAGTCGTAAATAATTAGCACCCTATTACGAATACCACCTTGCAAGATCAGAATAAGGACTATTACTGCATCAGGAGTAAAACCTGCACCTCGAAATACTAATAACGCAGTATCATAATGCTATTTTTCTAAACATTCGTAATAATCACCTAAAATCATGATGAATCATGATTCACTACACAATAATTGACCATATATTCGATAAATCATATAATGTTTCTATTCGTAAAAACCAAAATCAGTACACAGGAGTACCAAATGAAGAGAATCTCACTCATCAGTCTATTTATTATTGGTCTTATTTTAATGTTTACAGCATGTGGACAAAAAGATCAGGCAGAAGAAGTTAATGTAAGATTAGATCTTACAAAACAGTCAACATTAGAAAAAATCATCGCCTCCGGAGAGCTGAGACATGGTTTCGAAGCGGGATACATGCCCTTTGAAATGACTGACAAAAACGGTGAGTTTATCGGTTTTGATATCGATATGGGAAAAAAGATGGCTGAAGCCCTCGGTGTAAAATGGGTTCCCGTAAACACTGCCTGGGATGGAATTATCCCCTCACTTATGACTAATAAATTCGATATTATCATGAGCGGTATGACTGTTACCCAGGAAAGAAATATTAAAATCAACTTTGTCGAACCATACATCGTTATTGGCCAGGCCATAATTGTCAAGAAAGAACTCGAAGGAAAGATCACAAGCTATAAAGATCTCAACAGCCCCGAATATACGGTTATATCCAAGCTGGGAACAACGGGAGAATCGGCAGTTAAAAGCATGATCCCCAAAGCAAATTACAAAGCTTTTGAAACAGAGTCCGAAGGAGCTATGGAAGTACTGGCGGGAAATGCCGACGCCTTCGTATACGACCTTCCCTACATGGAACTGTTTATGACTCAAAGAGGCAACAGCAGTGGTTCTGTTTTCCTTCTCAACAAGCCATTTACTTATGAGCCCCTCGCCTGGGCTATCAACAAAGGTGATCCCGATTTCCTCAACTGGCTCACAAATTTCATGAAACAGGTTAAGAACGACGGAACATATGACGCGATCTACGATAAATGGATCCGTAGTGACGCCTGGCTTTCCGAACTGGAATAGTCATAAAAAAACAACTGCCCGGATTTATATTCGGGCGGTTTTAGAAATTCACATAAACAAGAAGTAAATAATGATTAATAAATTAAAAGCACTAACAGCCGGAAAACACCATCCATCATGGTATATAGGAATCGCCGGTTTCATTCTGATTATAGTTATTGCTATCTTTTCCATACTATCGGCTTCAAAACAGATCAATTACGCCTGGCAATGGCACAGAGTGCCCGACAGGTTTTTTACAAACAAAGTTATAAAATCCGATACTAAGGGTGAGATATCCAATATCACAATTCTCGACGGAACTGCTGCCATAGAAGTGAAAACTCCTGACGGCATAGAGACCTTCAACGTCCCCGAAAAAGACCTCATTCTCCGCAGGGGAGATTTTGTGTCTCCGGGAACTATTCTGGCAGAATCCAGATCTCTGAAAGCCGGTGTTTTGATAGAGGGTCTGAAACTGACACTCTTCATTAGTTTTTTCGCTTCGATATTCGGAATTATAATCGGACTATTCGGAGGACTCGGCCGGGTTTCCAAGAATCCCGGTCTGCGATGGCTTTCTGTAACATACGTGGAGATTATCCGCGGTTCACCGTTAATGGTTCAGATCCTCATCTGGTATTTTGTTATAGGGACTCTGGTGAATGAAAACCTGTCTATGATGGGAATGAGCACTATCCCTCCCACTGGCTGGGGTATTATTTCACTGAGTATCTTCGCCGGCGCTTATGTGACGGAGATTATCAGAGGGGGGATAGAATCAGTTCCCAAGGGGCAGATGGAAGCTGCGCGCTCGAGCGGAATGACCTATATCCAGGCCATGACTCACATTATTCTCCCACAGGCCTTTAAAACTTCTATGCCGGCATTGACCGGACAGTTCATCAGCCTTATTAAGGACTCTTCTCTACTCGGGATTATTTCAATCAGGGAACTGACAAAGTCCAGCAGGGAGATTGTTGCCAGTACAATGATGACATTCGAATTTTTTCTCATCCTCGCTGTACTCTATCTCGTATTGACTTTCCCTCTATCCATGTTTGTCAAATATCTAGAAAATAAGGTGAAAGTGAAATGATAAGTGCAAAAAATCTCTATAAAACATTCTACACTCCTCACGACGTTCACGCTTTAGTCGATGTCTCTGCAGAAATAAAAGAAGGAGAAGTAGTTGTCGTCATCGGTCCATCGGGATCGGGAAAAAGTACATTTCTCCGCTCACTGAACTGCCTGGAAGAGATAGATTCAGGAAATATCATTATTGATGGAATAGAAGTCAGACACAAAAGAACCAATATCAATAAGATTCGTGAAGAAGTGGGCATGGTATTTCAGTCATTCAATCTCTATCCACATAAAACTGTTCTTCAGAATGTAACACTGGCACAGGAAGTGGTTAGAAAGCGAAATAAGAAAGAATCAGAGAAGATCGCATTGGAACTGCTTGAGAAAGTCGGTATTTCAGATAAAGCTCAAGCTTTCCCTGACAATCTTTCCGGGGGACAGAAACAGAGAGTGGCCATTGCCAGATCCCTCGCGATGAACCCCAAAGTGATGCTCTTCGACGAACCCACTTCAGCTCTCGATCCGGAAATGATCGGAGAAGTTCTGGAAGTTATGAAAACTCTTGCCAAAGAGGGGATGACCATGGTCGTTGTGACTCACGAAATGGGTTTTGCCAGAGAAGTAGCCGACCGTGTTATTTTTATGGATTTCGGAAAAATTGTAGAAGAGGGAACTCCCGATCACTTTTTTACCAATCCAACCCACGATCGGACAAAATTGTTTTTAAATCAGATTTTATAACATAAAAACCGGAGAGATATTCTATATACTCTCCGGTTTATAATTAACGGACAAAGCCCGGGCTGATCGCACTTAGAATATCAACTTATAAATTTTTTCACCTTCATCAACTTCACCTGTATGGACAAATCCAAAACTCTGATAAAAAGGTTCGGCGCTGCCCTTTCCGGGAACCACACTCAGTGACATATCTTTCTGATTGGTTTCTTTTCTGATAAAAGCGATGACTTCTTCAAGGGCTTTTTTCCCGTGCCCTTTACCCTGATAATCCTTATCAATCATGAATCTCCACAGATCGTAATGGTGATTTTCTCCCTCTTTGGGATCATCATCGAGCATGACAAAACCAATCGGAGTATCATCGAGATAGATTGCCCGGAACAAAGCGACATCAGAAAAGTGAGCCTGTGCGATAGAGACCGAATTGGGCGCTACAAAATGTTTCTGATCCTCTCTGACATTCAATTTAATAATATCAAAAAGTGAATCGGCTGTGATTTCTTTCAATTGTATTTTTTCCATATAAAAATATGATAGCTATCGCAAACCTCTCTTGTAAAGAGCGAGTTCAATTATAATTGAAAAAACATGCTATATTGAACAAATGAAAAAAGATCTGACAACAGGAAGCATACCAAAACATCTTACCAGACTGGCCATACCAACCATGCTGGGATTTATGGCTCAAACTCTATACGATATTGTAGATATGGCCTGGATAGGAAGAATCAATTCTTCAGCCGTCGCCGGGGTCACCATCTTCACGACCATATTCTGGATGGTTGATGTTCTCAATGAAATAATTGGAAACAGTTCCGTCTCTTTAATCAGTCAGAGTTACGGATCGGGAAATAAAAAGAGAACGGCTCAGGTCATTGAACAGACTCTTGCTTTCAAAGGGTTGGTTGCCCTGATTGCCGCGATTCTGATGTTTCTACTTATCAAGCCGCTGATAGCATTTTTCACCCCCGATCAGAATGTATTGAAAATGGCTCTGGATTATGGATATTTAAGGATCTATTTTCTCCCCTTTCTCTTTTCATCTTTTACAGTCAATACGGCAATGAGATGCACAGGGGATGTAAAAACTCCCATGATCATTATGATCAGCACTTCTATTCTGAATATTCTCCTCGATCCGCTGTTTATGTTTGAGACTATACCGGGAACGAATATACCAGGGCTGAATATGGGTGTATTCGGAGCTTCACTGGCAACTGTGATCTCAACAGTTACAGCCTTTCTGGCCGGTTTCATCTTCCTCTTCTCAGGCAGAGGAAAAGTGAAATTGTCACTGAAAGGTCTTTTGAAACTGCGATGGAACATCGATAAAAAACTTCTGACAATAGGGCTGCCAATCGGGCTTGAAACGTTCTCCCGTCAATTCTCTCTCCTTCTGATAATGAAATTCGCCGCTTTATACGGCACGGCATCTCTTGCAGCCTTCGGAATAGGCAACAGACTGTATGGATTTATTTTTTTACCGCTGATCGGTCTTTTTATGGGAGGCAGTACAGTTGTGGGGCAAAATTTAGGCGCCGAAAAAATAGAAAGAGCTGTCAGTGCGACTCGATGGTCTGCACTACTGGCCACGGGAATGATGATATTCTTTACTATTACCGCGAGATTCTTTGCCGAACCCATCATGTTATTTTTTATAAATGATCCTCAAGTGATCGCTACCGGAGTGGAGATGATTCGAATCATCAGTCTAAGTTTTATTCCCATGGGAGCCTCTTTCGGGTTGGCAATAGCCTTCTCGGGATCAGGACACAATCTGCCATTTCTCCTGTCTGGGATTTTTTCAAAATGGTTTATTCAGCTTCCAATCCTGCTAATTGCCCGTTTCCTGTTACACTGGCCTATTAATGCCATATGGATCAGCTTTATCTTTGCAGACCTGTCATCTGCTCTGTTTATTTATGGTGCCTACAGGAAGGGGACATGGAAAGGAAAAAGAGTTTAAGATCTGAGTAGTTTCAAGTGAATAATCTTCAGTCCCAGGTCGATGTTTTCTTCGGGAAAGTCTTCTCCGGCACCGAATTTTCTCACTATTTCATATTCACCGAGATTTTCACTGAGAAAAGACTGAAACCATAAAAAATCATGACTGTGGGAGTTCAGACAGGCGAGGATCTCCCCCTCGCCACCCAGAAAATCTCCTGATCGTCTCAAGATTTTCCCATAATCCCTTTGGAGATTGAAACTGTTACCCTGAGAAGGTGGTGGATCGATAACTATGAGATCATATGGACCTTTTTTGGAAATCTTACCGAAAGATTTGAGAATATTGTGGCTGAGGTAAGATACAGAGCCTTTATCATGGTGATTAAGTTCGTGATTCAAACGGCCACGACTGAGCGAATTGCTGTTCAGATCCATATTGAGTACCGATTCTGCGCCTCCTGCAATTGCAGCAACGGAAAAAGCGCAAGTATATGAAAACAGGTTGAGAATCTTCTTTCCAGAACTAATTTTATTGATATAAGACCGCCCTTCTCTCATATCAGGGAAAATACCGGGATTTTCCCCTTTTGAAAGGGAGACTGCGTACTTTAAACAGTTTTCCTCTACAATGTGATTTTCCGGAATTGATCCGGTAAAAACCTCACTTGTCCACGGCGCTGAAATACGGTTTTGAAAAACTATGGTTTTAATATTATCCAGTCCTGATAATTGTTCAGTTAATGATGTTTTCCACCGGGAATCTCTTTCTGCATATAACGTTATCAGCAAAACAGGAGGAAAAAGATCTATATTGATAAAATCGAGATTTGGATAAGTTCTGCCGCGACCATGTAAAAGTCTTCTTAATTCCCTGTTTGTGTATTTCTGCAGGTTTATTTCCACTATTTGGGATACTTTACTAATTTCGTTGTCAATCACAGTCATATTCTATCAATTTCCCCATTTTCGAGATAATTATATCGATTCTACTCTTGCAATATAAGGGCGATTATTATTATATAAGTGTAGAAACTATGAAAGTTAAAGAAATCATAAAAGCAGTAAATGGCAGAGTAATATGCGGAGACGATCTTGAAAAAGATCTGACAACCGGTTGCAGTTCAGATCTTATGAGCGACATTCTAACCCTGGAACCTGTCAATGCCGTTTTAATAACCGGCCTTGCTAACATACAGGCTGTAAGAACTGCTGATATGGCGGGAATATCACACATAATGTTTGTCAGAGACAAACAGATCTCACAGGAAATGATCGACCTGGCTCTGGATAGCGGTATAACGCTGTTGGAGACTGGTGATTCAATGTTTAACGTATGCGGGCGATTGTCTGAGAAGGGCCTGCGCGGGCCTTATTGATTCACGCAGGAGGCCCGTCTCCGATTATTATGAGACGCGCTGCGCTTGAATTTTTATGCTATTCGCTGCTGCGAGTCTCGCAGTAAGATGATTCTATGAGACGCGCTGCGCTTGAATTTTTATGCTATTCGCTGCTGCGAGTCTCGCAGTGAGATGATTCTATGAGACGCGCTGCGCTTGAATTTTTATGCTATTCGCTGCTGCGAGTCTCGCAGCTCATATACCACATAGCATATTCTTTGCACATCTTTTCAAAACCATCTTCAGATGTACAGATCAACTGATCACCATGAACCATTTTTATTGAACAGTTCAATTTGATCTCATCGGTAAATTCCGGTTTGGCTTTTATCTGTTCAACAGAATCCATTGCATCCCGGACATGGTCTTCCAGTTTTTTATTAACCAGATTAACTGTTGCTGAGGCGCTGAATTCTTTACCGGTCATACTTTTGATAAACTGAAGATATGTTTTGGAGTTACCCGGTTGCCAATACTTATCCCTCATCTCTTTACCGATTTCACGATTATCAACTATGCTTCCGTATTTCCCAAGAAAATATTCTTTGGTCTGATACACTCCCATAATCGCCAGGACATAGGCATGATATGATGCTGAAGCTTCTCCTGATAATAGATGAGGAATGGCAAGTGTCGGTCTCGGGCAGTCAAATCCAAAGAACTCCTTTTCCACTTCCCTTGCTGCTGCCAGTATATTTTCAGGGGTTAAATCTTCATCGGAAAGTTCATAAATCTTTTTCTCAGCATAGGGAACTACTGTCAGGTAACGAAGGGTAAAAGACAGATAGCGATACTCCGCCTCAGTCTGTTCTCTGATCAGATCTTCAGGCATTTTTTTGCCATCCTTATCTTCAGCATATCTCCAAATCCAATCACCATCTGTCAGCAAAGAATCCATCAGCATTGACTGTATTTCAGCAAAACCTCCCGATGTAGGTGCGAATTCCTGAGAGTAACAGGGAGAAGGCATATCAATATTGGAAAAATGCGCCGCATGTCCTCCTTCGTGCATCAATGTATTAATGGCTCTTAAACCACTGCCTTTCTGTCCGGGAACGGCATTAGCTGTAAAATTTAATTTTGCAGGAAGGAATTTTCCATCTTCATTATAGGGAGGAAAGGGACCGTGCATAAATCCATTCTCATATTTTCCCTTCCTTGCGACAAGGTCGATTTGAATCTGGGCGTTGCGAAAATCTATACCCATCGCTGCAAAAGATTTCCCCCAGCGGAGCAATGCTTTGTCAAATGAGAAATAGGGTTCCAGTTTCCCCGAGAGGTCGCCCAATGTTAAATATCGTATATTCCACGGTCCGACTGAACCCTCACCATGGACTTCATTGAGTTCTTTGAAGGACTCAAAACACACATCAGATGTATTGTCCTTCAGTTCATCGAGTATGGTAAAAAGTTCTTTTTTCGACATCCCTTCATTGACTGAAGTTCTATAATCATAATAGTCCTCATATCCAAGTTTCCGGCCGAGTCTGTTTCTCTCTTTAACAAGTTCGATATAGCCATTTTCAAGTACAAAAACCTCAAGGTCTTTGAGTCCATTCCAGGCTGCTTTTCTCATTGTCTCATCACTGTCATTACCGATCATCAGAAGCAACTTACCCATTCCCGCTTCAATATGCCCGCCTGTCTTCGGGTCATTGTAACCAAGAGAATAAGAACGTCGTTTCCGTCCCAGTTTTCCTTCCATAGTTATGAGATTTCTCTGAATTTCCAGAGCTTCCACATCTTCTATGGCATTGCACTCGAAAAAATGCTTCCAACCTTCAAGACCGGATCTCTCCCATTCTGAGAGATCACTCTTTGCCAGTTCCTCTCTGATTTCACTCAGAACTGAACTATCGGAAATAAAATCCCGTAATTCACTCTCATTCCTCTCAAATTCTCCTTCCACAGAAGAACTCAGATTCATATAAGTCGACCAGAAACTCTCTTCTTTTTTAATATGGAGCTTTAAGTATTGTTCGTTCAGTTTTTTATTCAGTGACATATTTTTACCTCTATTCTACTAATGATTTCCCAATAAAATATCAACGCATTTCCTATAATCGTCAAGCTTCAATATCTTTTTCATTTTCTCAAGTTCATCCTTTTCATCTGGAAAAAGAGATCCCAGATAATTCCAATAGCTTTTCATTTTCCCTACAAGAGCGACCTCATTGCCAATAATCTGAGAAAAAGCTTTAAGCAGATCATCGTGAAATATTCTCAATTTTCCCTTCCTCTCTCCGTAAACTGATGTTCGTTCTGATAGAACTCCAGACTTGATATCTCCCGGTAAAAAAGGATCTTTGATGAGCTCCCGGCCGATCATCCACCGGTTTATAGAAGGGAACCGCGTTTTCAGGCCGTCAAATGAATCTCTGCTGATATCTCCGTTATAAACGAGAGGAGCTTTGAACCTGTCGACGATATCGTCCATAATATCCAGATTGACCGGGCCTTCATATTTATTGATTCCCAAACGGGGATGTATGATGATTTGACTCAGAGAAAAATCATTGAAAACATCAATTAGGGGAAAGATTTCATCATGGGAATGAAGGCCTGTTCTCAGTTTGACAGAGACTGGAATTTTAATTTTCGGCAAACTGATATTAAGGAACTCTCTAATAATATCGGGATAGGGAAGCAGACCGCTGCCCCTGCCCTTATTCACTACGGCTCTCGCAGGACAACCCATATTGATATTGACACTGGAAAACCCTATATCTTCCAGTAATACAGCCAGAGCGGCAAAAGCATAAGGATCCCTGCTGAGGACCTGAGGTTCTACTGGAATCGAATCATGCAATATGGGAAGTAAGTTCCTGACAGCTTTTTTTCTGTATCGACTGTTTTCAGAGACTACAATAAAAGGAGCAAGAGCTCCATCTATCCCTGTAAAATGTCTGAAATAGACCTCTCTGAAGGTACAGTCAGTAAATGCAAGAAGAGGAGCCATGTATAATTGATCATTCATATAGGATATAAATTATCAAAAATAATCATCTCTTCCAAGATCCCTCAGTGCAACTGGAGGAGAGAGGATCTCTTTCCAGATAACAGCCTTCTTCAATACTGAGATATTATCGATTTTCTTTATAGCGGAAATATCTCCTTTATACATGTCATCTTCTTTGTGCTGAATCGGTTTCGGTTCAATAAACTCAACACTTCCCACCGGTGAAGAATCACTATTGAGGATTCTCTGAACAACTCTATGAGAATCGACACTCTCATAGATATTGTCTTCATTAGGCTGAACATCCTTTTTGCTTTTATCTACCGATTTAATAATTTTTCTGATCAGCGGACTGAAGATGACTAGAGACATGAGAAGCAGCGTTATAAGGCTATAGATTATCTCTCCTATCCTCATTATTTTTTCCCGGTTTCCTCATCTTTGATATCACCGCCAATGCTGTTTCTCATCGATGTATCAGCCTGGATATTTTTCATTCGGTAAAAGTCCATAATTCCGAGATTTCCTTTTCTGAATGATTCTGATATAGCTTTGGGAATTTCAACTTCAGCGAGTACTACTTTAGCCCGATTTTCCTGAATAGCCGCCATCATTTCCTGCTCGAGAGCTTTTGCGGCAGCCCTTCTCTGTTCGGCAACAGACTGAAATCGCCTCATGTCGGCTTCCGCCTGATCGGCCTGTAATTTTGCTCCTATGTTTGAACCGACATCGACATCGGCTATATCAATTGAAAGAATTTCGAAAGCAGTTCCCGCATCGAGCCCTTTAGATAGCACTGTTTTAGATATTTTGTCGGGATTTTCCAGAACATCCTTATATGTCTGAGCAGAACCGATTGTTGTAACGATACCTTCTCCCACTCTGGCAATAATCGTTTCCTCAGTTGCACCACCGATAAGGCGTTCTATATTTGTCCGGACGGTCACACGAGCTTTGGCCTTGAGCTGAATACCGTCTTTGGCTACTGCATCAATAGTCTGTTTTCCCTTAGCGGGATTGGGGCAGTCAATCACTTTGGGATTAACACAGGTTTTAACAGCTTCCAGTACATCTCTCCCCGCAAGATCAATTGCAGCCGCTTTGGAAAAAGAGAGATCCAGCTCCGCTTTATTCGCAGCTATAAGTGCCTTACTGACTCTGAGAACATCACCACCGGCGAGATAGTGAGTTTCCAGAAGGTCCGAATCAGTTCCAAGACCACCCTTTACCAGCATTATCCGGCTGTCTACAATCTGCTTTGCGCTGACTTTACGTATCCACATTCCGATGATTCTGTTCATCCTCACAGAAGCTCCTGATAAGAGAGCTCTGAACCACAAACCGAAAAACATAATGAATATCATGAGAACAATAAGACTGAAAATTCCACCTACTATATACAACGCGATAAACATATTAACCTCTCTTTCAACTATATTCGGGGCTGGTCGCAGGTAAACCTGCTGCTCGCCCATGCTTCCTCGGATCCGACGTTAGGCATCACCCGAAATATCTTTTTTGACTACTAGACGCAGTCCCTCTTTACGGAGAACAATAACTTCCGAATTTTTCTCTATATACTCACCATCTGTCTGGACGATTAAAACATTTCCTTCAAAGTCAGCTTTTCCCACAGGTCTGAGATCTGTCAGAGCAATAGCCTTTTCTCCGATTCTATTAGCTGATTGAGAGACCTGATTCTGATCACCAGTATTTCCAGTGCTTTTCTTATCTGCAGGTTTCAATACGAGTCTGCTGAATAATCTGGAGTGAGGCAGGGAAACCATGAGTACTCCGATCAGAACCAAAGCTCCAACAAGGCTGAGCGATACGTATAACAGATTTTTCTTAAACATATTCCATTGCCAGTCAAATTCGGGGATCACAAAATCCTGACGAGCCAGAACAAGAGCCAGGAGAATTAAAACAATTCCACTAATACCGGTTACGCCGAAACCGGGAATTATAAATATTTCGACCAGCAATAAAACGACCCCGACCAGAAACAGGAGCAATTCGAGAGATCCCATATTGCCGATAAGTGTACTGGCAGAGAAAACAATGGCAAAACAAACCAATGCGATAGTTCCAGGAACTCCGAATCCGGGACTGGTTACTTCCAGATAGAGAGCTACCATTCCGATGAGAACAAGAAGACTTGTCACAGCTGCGCTGCTTATAAAAGCAACGAGCCAGTCCGATCGGGATTTTTCCAGAGTGATAATAGATGACTCTGTTATAAGCAGTTCTTTATAGAGACTCTCTACACCGGAAACTGTAGCAGAAGAGACACCGTATCTTTCCATTTCTCCCGCAGTTAGTGTCAGCAATTTCTCCTTGGCAGAAACCAATTTTCCCTGAACCGGTTTTTCACCGGAAGTTCTTTCGAGCTCTGTTATCTCATCAGGAGTCATCAAGCGGATACCCTCTTCAGTCTCCACTTCATACAATTCAACATCGTGATCGACCATAGCCAGCGCGATGGACTGGGGATAACCGTTTTTCTCTGCAAGAGCCGCCATCTGTCCCCGGACGGCACTGACTGTCTTTTCTTCAGCCATGACCATGCCCTCGGAAGATTGATAAACAGGAGCAGCGGCGCCGATGGAAGTGCCGGCATCCATATATATGCTATCGCAGGAAAATGAGATCAGCGCTCCCGCTGACCAGCTGACACCGGTCCCTCCCGTACTTGATGGAATATAAGCTATTGTTTCCGCCCAGCTGACTGAACCGATAAGTGAGGTTATCTCCAGAGCGGAGTCAACCCGGCCGCCGAAAGTATTCAGCTGAAATATAATCATGGGAGAATTATCCTCTTTCGCCTTCAGAATACTTCTCTTTAGAAAAATAACAAGAAACTGATCAATATCTTCATTTACAGGGATAACATAGACAGGACCGTCGGGCACAGATTCAACTTGAGACATCAACGGAATTGAAGAGATGATCAAAACAAGAAAAAACAGGAAACATCTTTTTCCAAGCATATAAATCCTCTATACCTTAAGACTAATTGAGAGGATCGGCGGTGTCAAAGGTTTAACTACACCCGGTCAATAACACTGATACCGAGTAAATCCAGACCGCTTTTGATTATTTCAGCAGTTTTTTTTACTGAGAAATTATAATAAATGTTTCCGATATTGTGAAGGACTGACTCCAATCCTTTTTTTGAAAAGCCTTGAGAAATAATACAAATCATCGTATCCGGCCTTCATGGCAATTTCACTAATATTCCAATCTGTATTTTCCAGAAAGTATGTGGAAATCTGAATTCTTCTTCTAATCAGGTACTCGATGGGCGGATATTGATAATGTTGACTGAACTTCTCGCAGAGATATGGTATGGAATATCCCGATAGCTCAGAGAGAGATTTCAAACTGTGATGGCTGCGGTAATTGTAATCGAGCACTTGTTTAATTTCGCTGATAGGATCGGGGATATTGCTCTGGTTCGATGGCTTATTAAAAAGTCTGAAAAGCCTTACAAATGCTGAATGAATTTCATTTGATAAAATTGACATCTCGGGATCCGGATTATAGTAGATTTCTTCATGGAGCCTAATCAGCAGATTTTCAAAAATGTGAGGATCTTTCATGACAATCAGGCTATTGAGTGGGATATTCCGGCTATGAAGCAATTTTTCGAAGAAAGGACCAGAAAGATGTATCCATGAATGTGACCATTTCTCCTGAATATTCCCATATGTATGGGGAACTCCCGGAGATAATATAATCCATTTATATTGTGCATCTTCATATTCGCAATCTTTTAGTTTAAACAAAACTGGATCATAAAAATAAAGAATAAGATAATCAGCATTGCCCTGATTTCGGATGTTCCGGCATGGCTTCATATGCTCTTTCATGGCAAGACCATTTATCTGCAAGTTATTATTTTCATTTCCAGGGAGATGATAGGCAAAAAGATTGCTCAGAGATCTTGGCACTCCTTGGTAATTTTCATCAATCCTCATCATAATATAATACAAATAATTATAAAAATAATCTATTCCGGAATCGCTCGGACGACTATATGATGATGTATATAAAACATAAGGAGAAAGCCATGAGAAATAAAATACTTGCGGCAACAACGCAATTCAATCACAAAGCCTTTGACAAAGAATACAATTTAAAGATTATGGAAGGTATGTGCAGAGACGCGTCTTCCAAAGGAATTCAGATAATTACTTTCCCGGAAATGTGTATCACCGGATATTGGTATATTAGGGATTTAGGAAAAAACAAAGTCAAAGAAATGGCTGAACCATTGGCTGACAGTCCTTCAATCGAGAAACTTCAAAACCTGGCAGAAGATCTCAATCTGATAATTGGTGCCGGATTAATAGAGTTGGCCGATGATGGAAAACTCTACAATACATATGTAGTAGTTCAACCTGACAGACCGTTGGGATTTCACCGAAAACTTCATTGTTTCATATCTCCTCACATGTCCTCGGGAAGTAGTTTTACCGTCGTGGAAACATCTCTCGGTATAAAGCTCGGGATATTGATATGCTGGGATAACAATCTCATAGAAAATGGAAGAATGACTGCATTAGCAGGAGCTGATATCTTGTTAGCCCCCCATCAGACCGGGGGATGCAAACATAGTTCCGGACATGTTCTTGGCACAATAGATGTGGATCTTTGGGAAAACAGAGCTGCGAATCCACAGGCTCTGAGAAATGAGTTTTCCGGAATAAAAGGAAAAAAATGGCTGGAAAGATGGTTGCCCGCAAGAGCCCATGATAATGGATATTTTCTGATGTTCAGCAATGGTGTCGGACGGGATGATGATGAAATCAGAACGGGAAATGCCATGCTGATCGACTGTTTTGGAGAAATTCTGGTACAGTCCTCATCCATTGAAAATGATATGGTAATTGCAGAGTTTGACATGACTCTGCTGGAGAAATCATTGGGCCGAAACTGGATAAAAGGGAGAAGGCCGGAGTTATACAAAGCACTGGCAATTCCATCGGGAAATGAAAAAGACCCACGCTACCTGAAATTCCGAGAATAAAGAAGCTGATATCAGCTCAAGATTGAGGCGCGGCAAGATTCTCAGCGCACAGTTTAGTACTCTAAATGAGCACTGAGGTTCTTTGAGCAACGAAGAGATTGAGAAATTGAACTTTCCAAGGGGCTGATATCAGCTCAAGATTGAGGCGCGAAAAGGTTCTCAGCGCACAGTATAGTACTCTAAATGAGCACTGAGGTTCTTTGAGCAACGAAGAGATTGAGAAATTGAACTTTCCAAGGGGCTGATATCAGCTCAAGATTGAGGCACGAAAAGGTTCTCAGCGCACAGTTTAGTACTCTAAATGAGCACTGAGGTTCTTTGAGCAACGAAGAGATTGAGCTGAGATCAGCCCCTTTAATCGTTTTCGGGGTGTTGTTCTCTAACCTGCTTAATATGCGGCAACACATTAAAGAAAATATCTATCAGTTCGGGGTCAAATTTTGTGCCTCGGCATTTTTTCAATTCTTCGTGAACTTTTTCCTCGTCCCAGGCTTCTTTATAGACCCGTCGGCAGGAAAGAGCATCGTAAACGTCTGCCAGGGAGACAATTCGCGCAAAAATCGGAATTTCCTCACCTTTGAGGCCTTTATATGATTTAGATTCATCTATTACCGGACGACCGGTATACATATCCACGCGTCCGGGGTAACCGCTCCCGTCCCAGTTTTCATGATGGTAGAGAGAGATATCCATGGACATCTGATCAAACTCAGATTGTTTTCCAATAAACAATCGTGCACCAATATAACTGTGAGACTGCATTATAATAAATTCTTCTTCTGTAAACCGTCCTGGTTTCTTCAGTATCAGGTCTGAAATTCCCACTTTTCCCACATCATGGAGCATGGCAGCCATTCTCAGGACGTCCTTCTCCTTTTCGACCTGTTCTTTGGGGATATTTTTCAGCCTTGCCCATTCTTCGTATATTTCAACAGAGTAACCGGCAACTCTTTTTACATGGGGTCCCGTTTCTTTGGGATCGCGCATCTCTGCCATTTCAATCATTCTAAGCAGAAGCTGTCTGGTCATCTGAGCCCGTTGTATGGCTACTGTGGCGACACTGGCGAAATGCATGAGGAAGGATTCATCTGATTTTTTGAAACGTATTATCTCCCCTTCTTCATTTTTGGCATTTATCAACTGAAGAACGCCCAAAACTACTCCCTGGTTGGAGATAAGTGGAATAGTCAGAGTTGAAATAGTTTTATAATTGGATTTCTCGTCATACCAGGAATTGAAACTATAAGGTTTCGTTTTTGGTATTTTATACATATTGGGAATATTCAGGGGTATCTGATTGGCTGCAACATACCCCGAAATGGACGCTTCATTTATATCCACTGTGAAATAGGAATAAATCAGTTTTTGTCCCGCTTTAAGTTCTTTCTGTTTTGTATCATTATGTGAATACTTGAAATTGAGCTTTCCCTTTTCAGCAATGTATATAGAACCTGCATCAGCATTTGCAGACTTTCTGGCATCAAGTAAAACTCTATCAAGCAGCAGGTCAAGGTCCTGCAGGCGGTTGAGGTCGGAATCAATTTCTAAAATACGCTTCAGTTTGTTTTTTACAGCCATAGTTTCAATATAATCTCTCGATTAAAACTTATCCTTATTTTTTAAAGATTAATTGTGGAAATCCACCACAACTCTCTCATTTACTACAGAACCTATAAAGTTTTTAACTTCCACATGTTCAGGATGATCCTGATAGGAATTAAGTGCTTCCTGTGAGTCATGCCTGGAAATTAAAGCAACATCAAATGCGGCACTGCCTTTATTAGTATCGGTACCTGCATCTATACTTATTAGTCCGGGAATGCGACCTTCCAGATTTTTTAGCTTTTTTACAGTTTCATCACCATCGGAAATATTCTTCAATTTCCACATGACAACATGCTTAATCATAGATTCCTCACGAATATTTTCAGAGTCTCTTTATTTATAATATATTTCTAAGGAATTTATCCAATAATTAATCAAATAATGATTTAAAGAGCATCTCCCCTTTATTGACACTCCCATTTATTCGGATGTATTATTGGAATCCGGTTCAGGTTGAATCGGAAAAAACTTAAAGGATAAGGTAAAGTAATGGCAAGAAATTCCAAAGCGAAAGGTAAAATTGTCCGCCGTTTAGGTGTCAACATTTATGGTAACCATAAATACGATAAATTACTGAAAAAGAAACCTCATGGTCCCGGTATAGAAAAAGGGAAAAGAGTAAGAAAAAAAGAAAGTGACTTCGGTAAGCAGCTTATAGAAAAACAGAAAATCAGGTTTTCATACGGCTTGAGCGAAAAACAGTTCTACAACATTTTCGTAAAAGCTAAAAAACTTGACGGTCTTACCGGTGACAATATGATGATTCTTCTTGAAAGAAGACTCGACAATGTTGTCTACAGACTGGGAATGGCTCAGAGCCGTGCTCAGGCAAGACAGTTCGTAAGTCACGGACATATCAGACTAAACGGCAAGAGATCAGACATCGCTTCAATCGTTGTGAAAGAAGGTGATGAGATTCTTGTAAAAGATAACGATGCTACAAAAAAAGTATTGAGAGAATGTGTTTCTAAAAACGACAGATCAATGCCTTCATGGCTCAGCTTCTCTGAAGATGCGCTCAAAGGTAGAGTTGAAAGAATACCATTCAGAGTTGACATCGATTCTGTTGCTAATGAACAGATGGTTGTTGAGTACTACTCTAAGTAGTTTTTTCAGTATCATGCAGAAAAGAGCCTTTCGGGGCTCTTTTTTTTGCTTTTAAGAGCAAAGCTATTGCTCTTCCCCCGATGAATAATTACTCTTCAGTTTATGTTGATATATGCACTTGAAATACTGGGAACAGCAGTCTTCGCCATAACCGGTGCGCTGAAAGCAGTCAAGCACGAACTTGATATCCTGGGGATTCTGGTAATGGCTTCCATAACCGGAACCGGGGGAGGCATTTTAAGGGATCTGATTCTCGGAGACACACCTCCCGCATCATTTCTCGATGAGACCTTTTTCCTCGTTTCCATAATATCGGCTCTGGCGGTCTTTTTCCTCGCACCTAAAATTGTCAAAATCTGGAAAATTATAAGAATTGGCGATGCCATCGGACTGGGACTTTTTGCAGCTATCGGTGCTGCGAAAGGGATATCCTACGAAATGGGGACAATCGGAATAATCCTGACTGGAGCCATAACGGCAACGGGAGGAGGAGTTCTCAGAGACATGCTGGTCAATGAAGTCCCTCTGGTTATCAGAAAAGACTTTTACGCCACAGCCGCAGTAATTGGTTCACTCGTCCTGATCGGTGCCGATACTTTAAAGATAAACCCGACAACATCCATATTGTCTGCGGCAGCTCTGACCACGGGATTGAGACTTCTGGCGATGAGATTGCGGCTATCACTTCCAAAAGCGGGAAGAATTCAGGATAATTATTGACCATTAACTCCAACTCATTTATACTTAACATATGATTAGTGTTTTTATTCCTCCGCAGCAGGATCCTGAACCTCTGTTCATTCCTCTCTTCTGCGATTTGATAAAAGCGGGATTTCCCTCTCCCGCTGATGATTACTCAGACAGCTCTCTGGATTTCAACGAATATCTGGTAAAAAATAAAGCTGCCACTTTTATAGTCCGTGTTCAAGGGGACTCCATGACCGGCGCGGCAATAAATTCGGGAGACCTCCTGGTTGTAGACCGTTCTGTCAAACCGACAAACAATGCCATAGTTGTGGCTGTCATCAACGGGGAGTTCACAGTCAAAAGGCTGGTGAAAGAACTGGGTCTCTATTATCTCTATCCGGAAAATCCCGACTATCCTGTCATTAAAATAACCGAAGAGATGGGATTCCAGGTATGGGGAGTGGTGACCAATGCCATCCACAATTTTCTATAAAAACCCGGGTGCTATATTGTGGCAAAATTCCAATGAAATACGCATTAGTTGACTGTAACACCTTCTACGCTTCATGCGAGAAGGTTTTCCGTCCCGATCTGAAACGAAAACCTGTTATAGTTCTATCCAACAACGACGGTTGTGTCGTTGCCATGAGCAGCGAGGCAAAAGCTTTGGGAATACCCCGGGGGATTCCCCTTTTCAAAGTGGAACAGTATATAAAAAAGTACGATATTGAGGTTTTCTCATCAAACTACACCCTCTATCACGATCTCTCCTGCAGGGTAATGAATATCCTGCGCCTTTTTGCCGATGTTGTGGAGGTCTATTCCGTAGATGAGGCCTTTATGATTCTAAATGGTGAAGAACAAGATGACTTCGCCGACCTCATCAGACGAACTGTTATGACCTGGATCGGCATCCCTGTTTCCGTGGGAATAGCGCCGACAAAAACTCTGGCAAAGGCAGCCAGTAAAATTGCAAAGAAAAGCCCTCTCGGTTATTACGATTTTTCTCATAGCGACAGCAGCGAATTTCTCTCAAACCTGGAGGTGGGAGATATCTGGGGCATAGGGAGACAATACAAGGCATTTCTCAATAAAAAAGGGATTTACAACGCTCTGGAGCTGACCAACCAGAGCGATTCATGGGTAAAAAAAAACCTCACGATGGTAGGGCTCAGAACAAAATGGGAGCTCCAGGGCCGCCCTTCTATTGATATGGAACTGGAACCCCCGCCGAAAAAGGGGATACTCTCTTCAAAAAGTTTCAGTTATCCTGTAACGGAATACATCGATCTGAAAGAAGCAGCGGCCGATTACAGCACGACTGCATCAGAAAAATTGAGAAAACAGCGCTCTGTATGCCGTTATGTCAATATTTCAGTAAGCACGAATTATTTCAGAAAAGGTGACAGGCAGTACTCCAATGCGAGCACCATAGAATTGGCTGTTCCCAGCTCCTACCCTCCGGACATAATAAGTGCTGCCCAGAAAGGGTTGGAAAAGATCTACCGCAGCGGATTCAAATACAAGAAAATCACTGTTTACCTCACGGGAATTGAAGAGGAAAAAAGAGGTCAGCTCGACCTGTTCATCAAAGAGGATCCCCGAAAATATGAAGTGATGAAATCCATAGATGATATAAACAGAAAATACGGTAGAAATACCCTGAACTGCATGAGCAAACGGAAAACAAGCAGCTGGCAGATGAAGCGGGAAAGGCTCTCTCCTCTCTACACGACAAACTGGAAGGACCTCCCTTTAATAAAGTCATTGTAAACATTGCCAATTTCTAACTATAATAAACTATGTCAAAAATGAACGTTCTTCTTGTTGAAGATGATAATATTCAGAGAAAATACATAGCAATGCTTTTTGAAGAAATCCACCAGCCGGAAATAGAACTCCATGTAGCAGACGGTGCCCATCGGGCATTGGAAATAGTTCAGACAAACAATATCGACCTGGTAATAACAGATTATATGATGCCCGGCATAACCGGAATGGATCTACTCCAATCGGTTAAAAAACTCAATCCTCATATAGATGTGGTCATGCTGACAGCTCAGACAGACATTCAGATCGCCGTTGATATTATGAAAGAGGGAGCCAGAGATTATCTGACAAAACCGGTAACAAAACCGATGCTGCAGAAACTGCTCTTCTCTGTAGAGGAAAAAAGCAATTTAATACGTGAAAACAGAATGCTCAGAGAACAACTTGAAGAGAGACATGGATTTGATTCCATTATCTCCCAGAGCGGTCCTATGGAAAACATCCTCAATACAGCCTGGAGAATCGCCGAAAGCAACGCATCGGTACTCATTACCGGAGAAAGCGGAACAGGTAAAGAGATGTTGGCCAACGCCATCCATTTCGCCAGTTCGAGAAAGAATAATATCATGAGAGTTGTCAATATTGCAGCATTGTCCGAGTCTCTCATTGACAGCGAGCTTTTCGGTCACGTGAAAGGAGCTTTTACCGGAGCAATCAGTGAGAAAAGCGGAGTTTTTGAAATGGCCGACCAGGGGACCCTGTTTATTGATGAAGTGGGAGACATACCCATGCAGGTACAGGTAAAATTGCTGAGAACAATTCAATTCGGACAGATTCAGAAAGTGGGATCCGAAGAAATCCGGACAACAGATGTCAGAATTATCGCCGCTACCAATAAAAACCTGAACAAGATGATTGAAGAGGGAACTTTCAGACAGGATCTCTACTACCGACTGAATGTTGTGAATATTGAGATTCCCCCTCTCAGATTGAGAAAAGCAGATATTGCCCCTCTGATAAATCACTTTGTTGAAAAATTCTCTCTCAGAAATAAAAAACAGATCACAGGTGTTTCTCACGATGCTATGGATTTGTTAATGAAATACAATTATCCCGGCAATATCAGGGAGCTTGAAAATATTATTGAAAGATCTGTCATTTTCAGCAGATCAGATACAATCAAAATGGTTGATCTGCCCCCTCTGATCGATATTGGAAGAGATGAAAAGAGCAGTACAACGACAATAAATGGAAACTTTGATAAATTGATGTCCGGATATGAATCGGATCTGATCATTCAGGCTCTGAAGGATTCAGAAGGCAATAAAAGTGAAGCGGCGAGAATTCTCGGCATAACAGAAAGAAGGATAAGATCCAGAATCCAGATACTGGAACTGGATGCGACCAAATGGTCGAACCTTTAGACGACAAAGGCGGAATTTAATTATTAAAGGCTGATACAACCCTCCATACAGATTGGCACGCATATTGCAAATAGGTATGTATATCTTTGGAGGATCAAAATGATAAAAAAAATAATATTAGTATTAAGTTTTATAACAATAACAACAACAATGGCTTTTTCAGCGACTACTGGAAACCTTATAATATCAGGTACAGTTCCGGAGATTCTTGAAATAACTGTAATCGCAGCTGCCGGGTCAACAACTCTTGATTTAACTCAGAGTGTTACAGACCTGCATATTGGTGATGTTGTTGAAAGAAGTAATGTCATAGCTGGTTATACAGTGTCTATATCTTCTACAAATGCAGCGACAGGAACTCCTCATTTTAAAGGATCAAGTCCGACAAACTCAGATACTCTTAATTACACATTGAATTATGACGGCGCTGCAATTTCCTTTTCCGGTGGAAGTGCCTTAATTTCAGATGTAAACAGTAAAACAGCTACACTTGGTTCATCAAAAGCTTTAAACATCACTTATGATGGAACTGCAGATTTTTTAAACTCAGATACTTATTCTGACACTTTAACATTTACAATTGCATCAAAATAGATATCTTTAAATAGAGAGGCTTTTCCCGAGAGGGAAGAGTCTTTTCCCAGAATTGTTTACCGGAGAAATGTATTGTGAGAAAAACGCTTCTTTTTTTGTATTTGATATTAATCTCTTCATTCTATATTTTTTCATTTTCTTTCAGTCCGATTGTTCAGGACTTTGATTCTACTGGAAATGGAAAAGTAAAAACGTTCAGGATTAAAAATGAAAATGATGAGGCAATAGCTGTACAAATAACGATGCTCACGCGAAATATGAGCCGTTTGGGAGAAGAGGTAAATAGCGATGCTTCTGAACTGTTTACTATATATCCCCATCAACTGATACTGCAACCTGATGACTCCCAGTCAATCAGAGTTCAGTGGAATGGCCCAGAGATAAACGAGACTGAAAGAGCTTTCAGAATTATTGCTGAACAACTGCCAATAAGCTTTAATCAGGATAATACAAATAAAGGACAGTTAAATATCGTCTATAAGTATATAGGTTCTGTTTATGTTATTCCGGAAAAGCCCTATTCCGAATTATTTCTGGAATCAGTTAAAATTGAAAATGACCTGTTGAGATTAACGGTGAAGAATCGGGGAACGGGACATACAATACTCGAAGATATAGTTGTGACTCTTAATGACGGAACACACACAGTCCAATTAACATACGATGAACTTCCGGGAATGGCCGGAGAAAATGTTCTGGCCGGTTTATCCAGAGATTTCCTTATTGAGAAACCATCTCAATTATCGGGAGAAGAGATCAATGGGGAATTATCCTATAAAGAAACCAGATAAAAATATTCTTCTCGTCGCCCTCTTTTTCTTTCTATTATTGAACAATGCACAGGCTCAGGATAATAGTGATCTTTTTTTGTCCGTATTCGGTAATTCACCGGATTCTTTACAAGTAATTTCAGTACCCTTATATATTAACGATCAGTATTCAGATGATATTAATATCCAGATATCTCTACAAGAGAACTATATCAATATCGATGCATTGCACCTTATCGGAACATTGGAAAAATATGTTCATGAAGAAGTTCTAAATAATATTAAACTCAATATAAACCATGAAACTGATACTGTTAACCAAATGGTTTTAGATGATCTGGGCCTTACAACATTTTACAATCAAAGAGAATTATCTCTTTTTATCGATATCCCTGTAGAGTTGAAGGAAGAAATTGTAATCAATCTTAAACAAAATGAAACTTCTTCTTCCGGTACGAAACTTCAACCGTCTCCATTTAGCGCGTATATAAATTTATTCAGTTCTCTGAATTTGAATATCACCAATTCACCTTCAGCCAGAGAAATATTACTGCCCTTCAACCTCGGTTTTGATTCAGCTGTAAATGTGAAATCTCTTGTTTTTGAAGGAGATATTCAAATGTCCTTCAAGGATACTGTTACTGTATCGAGTTGGCATGCCACGATGATCAAAGATATTGTCTCCCGTAACATCCGTATGAAAGGTGGCACAATAAACTATCCTGTGACGATGCTCCAGAGCTATGTACCATTAAACGGGATCACCATCAGCCGTAATTTCAGCTTAAATCCATATGGCAATATACAGTCTCTAGGACAAAAATCCATAATATTGAATACACCATCTGAGGTGGAAATATATATTAATGGACGTTTGTTAAAAACACTCAATCTTCCAAAAGGCCGATACAATCTTGAAAATATGCAGCTTGATTCCGGGGCCAATAATATTGAAATAAAAATAATAGAGATTAATGGTGAAGAGCATTCCATTTATTTTTTCCAGCCATTCAGCATCAGTATTCTAAAAAAAGGTTTATTTGATTTCTCCTCTACAATGGGAATCTATAAAACAGAGATGGATACACCATATTACACAGGTTATTTCCGTTATGGGCTAAGTCATAATTTAACAATCGGTGCAAATTTTCAAAGTGACTTTGCCATGTTGAACGGAGGATTATCATTCCTCCTGGGTACTGCTGCGGGTAACTTCTCAATTGAGGGATCATTCTCTTATGATTCGGGACCGGACTGGGCTGCTTCATTTTTTTACAGATACACAAACAGCAGACTAAAATATAAAAACAACTGGGCTTTAACTGCTGTATATCGAGGCGTCAATTATACGGGACTTCGGTTGGAAAAAATTACAAACACCTACCCCCTGAGATTAAGCGCTTATTACGGGCAGGTTCTGCCTGGCAATATAAATGCTGGATTGACTATAAATAGAAACTTTGACTCATCATGGAGTAACGGTAATACAGAATTCATTCTATTTTTATCTCGTCATTTCAACAGAGGATTGCAGGTCAATCTTTTTGCATCAGAAAAACTGGAAGATAATGGAGATAGTAATTTTTCTGCGGGAATTTCCCTTACTGTGAATTTTCAGGAAAGGAATGAAACAATTACTACTTCAAGCTCCTGGCCCGGGGCTGCGATTGATTCAACATGGCAGAAATCCTCAGATTCCAGAATAAGAGGTTATAGTGTCAATGCGGGAATTAGTGGATTGCCGTCTTCTGCAGAGTATGCTCCTTACGGGCTTACATTGGGAGGAGAATTCAAAGGATATAAATTCACTACATCTTTTAATCACAATTCCAGTTTTCTGAATATAGACAATAATTCACTGCATAACAGTACAATAAATTTCAACAGCGCGCTGGTTCTAGCCGGATCAACATTAGCAATAACAAGACCGGTTTATGATAGTTTTATCATATTTAAACCCAGTGAAACATTTAAGCAGTACTCGATCGGAATAAATCCTGAAGGGAAATCATATGCCGCTTTACTCCATGGCCGGGGAAATGCCGTTCTCCCCGATTTGTACTCTTACAGGAATTCTCTGATACTTCTTGAAGCTATAGATTTACCTATAGGTTATGATCTGGGGGAAAGTGCTTATACATTCACCCCGACATATAAAAGTGGAACGGTAATTACCGTGGGAAGCTCTGCAGTGATTTTTGCCGGAGGGATAATGATTGATGAAAACGGATTACCCAGGAAGCTCTCTCCATTTTCAGTCAGAGCTTTGGACCAGGAGAATATAGAAGAGAGAATGTTTTTTACAAATCGTGATGGTTATTTTGAAATATACGGATTAACTTCCGGACAATGGATTATAGAATTGATTGAAAATAGAGAATACCAGGCAGTTATCACTATTCCCGGAGATACAACAGGATATTTTGAACTCTCTAATGTAAATCTTCAAAAAGGAGAAAATAAATGAAAAAGGCAATAATAACTTTACTGATGACACTGTATTTTCTTACAAGTGCCTTCAGCGCAAATACATCACTGAGAATCTCCAGTTTTACAAGAAATATCAAAGCTAATTATGATCTCAACGGGAATATAGAAATAACCCAGTCAATCACCTTGAAACACAAAGGAGAGGCATTAGATTATTTTCTTGCTATTTCACCTGGATCATCAGGTTTATGGAACAATCGAGTGGTGATAAATGGAGGAAACCAGCTAAGTTACCAGATATACAGAGATAGTTCAAAGACAGACGTATTGAAATCTATAAGTGATAACCCATCGGCAAATGAAATAATTACCGGCTCTTTTGCGCAAAGCGGGTCATTTCAATTTTCAACCTACACATATACAATCTATGTCCCGCCTGGACAATTCAATCTGGCTGGAGTTTACGATGACTCTTTTGATGTAAGCCTATACAGTGGGAATCTCTCAACATACACTCTGGAGGGGACAAAAACTCATAGCCTGTCAGTGACAATGCCCACATCTCTAGAGCTATCCATAACCCCTTCCGGTGTGCCTTTCGATGACACTTCTTTCAATATGAACATGAATTTCGGCATTTTGAATGTCGGTTCAAGTCGGTCAGCTGATGCTGTAATTAGAACAAATACTCCCTATTCTATATTTATACTATCTGAGAAAGGGGGAAAATTAACCCATACAGATCCTCTTATAGCAGATATTGTGCCATACACATTTACTTTTAATGGCAATACTGTTGATTTAACAAGTCCGACTGCTCAGCAGATCATTACCGGAGCTACTGTCACATCATGGGAAGGAACCAGATACCCCATGAATGTCACCATAGGAGATTATGGAATGGCTTCCGAAGGTTATTACTCTGATAATCTAACCATTACAATCCAGGCTCAATGATATTCCGATTGTTTATATGGAAAAAGAACTCCTGCTGTTAATCAGACTCATAAATTCTTCCCTGGTAGCCAAAACATTGTGAAAACTTCCGAGAACTGACGATGTAATCATTGATGAATTGAGTTTTTCCACCCCTCTCATCATCATGCACATATGTCTTGCTTCCATGACGACACCTACACCCTCAGCCCCGATGGCATCCATTACAGCATGGGCGATCTGATCGGTCAGCCGTTCCTGGATCTGCAATCTTCGAGCATAAAAATCGACAATTCTCGCCAGCTTACTAACACCGATAACTTTTCCCTCGGCAATGTATCCGATATGACAGACGCCGTAAAAGGGAAGCATATGATGTTCGCATAAACTGAAGACCTCTATATCCCTTGAAATAATCATATTGTTGGCATCAGATTCGAAAATAGCATCATTGATAACATTTTTAAAATCCATATCATATCCGCTTGTGAGATATGAATAAGCTTCTGCAACACGGGTTGGAGTCTTAATGAGGCCGTCTCTTTCGGGATCTTCTCCAATCTCAATAATCAGCTCTCGAATCAGTTCTGCTACTCTTTCTTTATTCATATCTCTTTCCTTTATAATCCGTAAAAACTGCCCTGAAGGTGCCTTCCGCCATCGACAAAAATCACCTGGCCTGTAATAAAATCACTTCTGATCAGAAACTCTACAGCCTCTGCAACCTCTTCAGGTGTTCCGACTTTTAATAGTGGATTTGTCTTTTCTCTCAGCTTAATCCATTTTTCTGTTTCTGCGGGAGAAAATTCCGGAGGAGGAAGAATTGCTCCGGGAGCTACCCCGTTAACCCTGACTGCCGGTGCCAGTTCCATACTGAGCATTCTGGTAAAGGAAAAAAGGGTTTGCTTACTCAGATGATATGGCACGTGAATATGATCGTATTCGGTTATTCTCGAATCGAGAAGATTGATGACAACTCCACTACTCACACGGGATGCCATTTCTCTCGAAAGCATTAGAGGAACCAAACTGTTTACATCAAAATTGTTGTGAAATGCTTCGCCCTCAGCCTCCAATATCCCCGCTTCACTATAAATCGATGCATTATTGATAATGATTTCAGGTATGAAACCGAGATTTTCCAGTTCATCAAAGATCTCTGCCGCTGCATTTTCCCTGCTTAAGTCTTTCTGCAGGGGTATGGCTGTTCCGCCGTCATTACTGATCAAATCGCAGAGTTCATATGCATCGGTTTCAGATTTATTATAATGCACAACAACATCGGCACCGGCTTCAACGAGCTTAATGGTTATGGCATTGCCGATTCTCAATGCTCCGCCGGTGATAAGCGCTTTTTTTCCACGTATATCCATAGGGAAACAGATTAAACTCTTAAGACAGAACTTGTAAAGATAGGAAGAGCCTCTTAGAATCACAGGATGAACAAAAATAGTATAAGAATTGAAATAAACAACTTTTTCAATAAAATTTCTACAGAAAACCTACTGCAACTGAGCAGGGAAACATCAGATTTGCTGGCTGTCCAGAAAATCTGGAAGGATGCAGAAACTATTCTTCTTTTTCTGACTTTTGGAAAAGAATTTCAGACTGATTTCCTGATTGGAAAAGCACTTCAATCGGGAAAAAAAGTCGCTGTTCCCAGAATATACGGAAAAGTTATGAAATTTCACTATATACAATCACTGAATGATCCTATGGAACTGAATAGATGGGAGATTAGAGAGCCACTGCCATCGGCACCGTTTTGGACGCCTGATGACGGAAAAGCCCTCATGCTCACTCCTGGACTCGCCTTCACTGAAAAAGGGGAAAGACTCGGCAGAGGCGGAGGATTCTACGATAGATATTTATCTGATTATGGTGATTTTTTATTTACAGTCGCTCTGTGTTTCGAAGAGCAGATAAGGGTGGAAATTCCTGTTGATGAACATGACTACATACTCGATGCAGTCTGTTCGAATCAACATTTCACTCTGCTTTCAAAAGAGTTTGACTGATTTCTTTACCTGTATTGTGGGTAATAACTGTATGCAGTGTATTTCTCGGATCGATCTCTTCTCCTGCAAAGTCTTTCAATTCACTCAAAGCTGTTTTAAAATCCTCAAGAGTTTCTTCAGGAAGAGGAAGTTCTACCCCTTTAATTATAACAGAATTCAGGCCCATAGTTACTTCGGTCCAATTTGCCTTGCGAATATCGTTCATAGAGATCGTTTCCAGAGTCATTATCTCCAGCAAAATACGTTTTTCTTTCTCCCAGGAGAAATTGGCAAGGAGGTATTCAGAGTGTTCTTTAAATTTTTCAGCTTTATTTCGCTGACTTCTGCGATTCTTTTTCATATACTGACATAATAACTGAATACTATCCTTGATTCAATTTATATATACTATTATTTTCAGATATAGTAACAACCGAGGAGCCTTTAAATGGGAAAAATCAAATCAGCACTTGAACTGGCTATGGAGAAAACAGCCGACTTGACTATAGACAGGGAAAAACTGAAGCAGAACGAACTGAAAAAGGCCGGCCAGATACTGGCGTCTTCTATTTTGAATAAAAGTGAAAAAGATGGTGAAGCAAAACTGAAATCATACAGTTCTGAGGATCTGATTTTTATAAAACAGGGATTCGGCGACGCTGTAATAGCAAATATACGCCTCCCTTTATATATAAACAGCGATAATAATCTAACTCTTCTTGAAGAGACTTTTGCAATGATTGCTGATAAAGAGGAAATCTACAGCCTCTTATTCAGTCAACTGGGTCAACTTTTTGAAAAATTCAAAGAGGATATACAGAACCTGTCAGACGGGCTGAAACAACAGTATATGCCGGTACTCATGCAGAAACAGCAGCAATTAATGCAGAAGACCGGGCAGAATGTACAACTTGAGCCGGAGCAGGATCCGGAATTTATGGAAATTCTGAGCAAAAACCGAAAAGCTCTTGAAGAGCAGTACAATACAGTGATTACCCAGGCAAAAGACGAATTGAAGAAACTTCTCTGAATTCAGGAAAATAATGGATTTATTTCAGTCACAGAATAAACAGGACAGAGAACCTCTCGCCTCCAGAATGAGACCGCGCACTCTCGATGAGTTCGCCGGTCAGGAGCACATTGTGGGAAAAGGCAGATTACTCAGGCGTTCCATTCAGGCTGATCAATTATCTTCGCTTATTTTCTACGGTCCTCCAGGTACAGGGAAAACGACTCTCGCCCGGGTTATTGCCGGTACAACAAAAAGTAAATTTATCAGTCTCAATGCAGTTTTATGCGGAGTAAAAGATATACGAATCGCCATTGATGAAGCTAAAATTAGTTTTGATCTATACGATAAAAAGACAATTTTATTTGTTGATGAGGTTCACCGGTGGAATAAAGCACAGCAGGACGCCTTACTCCCCTGGGTGGAAAACGGAACATTTATACTGATTGGAGCCACAACAGAAAATCCCTACTTTGAAGTAAATAGCGCCCTGGTCAGCAGAAGCCGCATCTTCCAACTGAAAGAACTCGATGATTCCGCATTGATGGCAATCGCCGATAATGCCCTGAAAAATAAAGCCCGCGGTTACGGCAACTGGGAAATCAGCTATGAAGAGGGAGCACTTGAACATCTGGTAAAGATAGCCTCCGGAGACGCCAGGACACTACTGAATGCGCTTCAGCTCGCTGTGGAAACTACAGCAGAAACTTTCCCCCCTCCCTCAGGAGAGAAGATCCATATAGACCTGAAAACGGCTGAAGAAAGCATACAGCAGAAAGCCGTGCTCTACGATAAAGAAGGCGATTATCACTTTGATACTATCAGCGCTTTTATAAAATCCATTCGAGGTTCCGATCCCGATGCAGCCCTTTACTGGATGGCAAAAATGCTCCGGGCCGGAGAAGATCCCAAATTCATATTGAGAAGATTGATAATATCAGCCTCTGAAGACATAGGATTGGCTGATCCCAATGCACTGACAGTCGTGACCTCTGCTGCAGCAGCTTATGACCGGATAGGAATGCCCGAAGGAGCCTTCCCCATTACTGAAGCGGCACTTTATCTGGCAACAGCACCGAAATCAAATTCGGCTATGGCATATTTTGATGCCCTGAAATCTGTTGTCCACGAGGAAAACCGCGAAGTTCCCAACCATTTGAAAGATCCCAGCCGGGACAAACACAGCTTTGGTCACGGAGAGGGATACAACTATCCCCATGCCTATAGGGACCACTGGGTAGCACAAGCTTATCTCCCTGAGGAATTGAAAGGCAGATTCTTCTACAAACCATCAGCAATCGGTTATGAAGCGACAATTCAGGAAGATGTTGTCCGCCGGAGAGAAGCACAGATGGCAGTCATGATCGAACAGAATCAGAACGAAGTACTCACCTATTCTCCCGGAGACAAAACAAGGGACCGATGGGTGAATAGAGCCACTTCCGGACGAGGCCAGCTCCTTCACGATATCCGCGAAAAGGTTTTCGGCAGTCTTGGAATACAACGGCACGAAACCGTATTAATCGGTGAAGAAAAAAGCGGATTATTTCTCTGGGAAGCTTTCAGAAAAGCTCCGGAAGGGCTTGTCTGCGGGCTGATCCCCGACGAGAGAGATTTTGCGCTCACTGAACACTATTCTCAGACTTTGCCGGAAAACGAAAGGCCTTTTATTTATAAAAAGGATTTTCTCGACTTCGAAATTTCGGACCACGAGGAAACTGAAGGCATCTTATTTGACTGTTTTGCCGCCAGGGATATCATAAGAACAGACAAGTCATGCTCTCAGATTTTTAAGAAAATAAATCAAAGCCTGAATAAAAAAGGACGCTTTGCCCTTGCGGAACTAAATCGTTCAAAAGGCACGAAACTCTCGGCATTTATCGAGGGCCAACTCGACAAACGTCTCTACTCGATGTTAAAAGACATCGAAGATAAACTTTACAATACAGATGGATATGACCGGAGAGAAGAAGTGGAGTCTGCCCTGAGAAATTTCTCATTTCAAAATACATTGGTTGAAGGTTTTACTATCAGCGAAGAGAGAATCATTCTTCCTGAACAAATGGACCGATGGCTCTCTGTTGAATCTGAGAATTCATACGGATTCAATATTCAAAATGAGATGGGAGAGGAACACTATATCGCGATCAGGAATTTATTGAATTCCTCATTGACAGGAAGAAGTGTTCAATGGGATAAATCATACCTGTTTATTTATGGTGAAAAAAATCAATAAATATACCCATGCCTTGTTGACAAAAATCACCATATATATAATTATTGCTTTCGTTCGACAGAGTAGATCATCTCTGAAGAATTACATGGTGAATGTAGTTCAGTTGGTAGAGCGCTAGATTGTGGTTCTGGTTGTCGCGGGTTCAAGTCCCGTCATTCACCCTAAGTTGTATGCGCCCATAGCTCAGCTGGATAGAGCGCCGGACTTCGAATCCGTAGGTCGTAGGTTCGAATCCTACTGGGCGTAATATGAACTTTGTTTTTTCTGAATTTTTTTATAAAAGTTCGAACTCTTTTCCGTTTCACTCCTTTACAGGATATGTGCAGAAAAGATACATTATTAACACGCGAGCGTGGTGGAATTGGTAGACACGCTGGTCTTAGGAACCAGTGCCTCCGGTGTAAGGGTTCGAGTCCCTTCGCTCGCATATCTGATTGCAACACGAAAGTGTTTCAGCAGATTGTTTTGCGAAAGTAGCTCAGTGGTAGAGCTCGACCTTGCCAAGGTCGATGTCGCGGGTTCAAGTCCCGTCTTTCGCTTAACTTAAAGGTTTGGGCGATCTGGATGTTATCTGGATCGTCTTTTTTTTATACCTTTAGCGCAGATGATCTGTGCTGAACAAAAGACACGAAGTGTCTATCAATACTCTTATTAAAGGAAAACGCCGTGATTGCTAAAAAAAGCGTTGAAAAATTAGAAAATTCCTCAGTAAAACTATCAGTAACTGTAAAAAGTGAAGATGCAAAAAAAGAATACAACGGGCTTATCACAAAATACGGAAAAGAAGCTCAGATTAAAGGTTTCAGAAAAGGGAAAGTTCCCGCATCTGTGCTCGAAAGAAAATTCGGAGAGGGAATTAAAACTGAAGTAACCGGCAACCTCATGGACAAGTCTCTCAGAGAAGTATTTGAAACTATCGATGAGAAGCCCCTTGGTTACGCTCACCCCGAAGTTATTGGAGAACCTGTTCTTACTATTGGTGAAGACTTTACTTTTGAAGTTAAATATGATGTTTTTCCTGAATTCAAACTCACAGAATATAAAGGTCTCGAACTGAAAGAAACTCAGGTTAGCGTTACAAAAGCTGATGAAGAAGCCGAACTCAAAGCGATACAGGAACAAAACTCTGTTGTAATGGATAAAAAAGATGGGAAAATCACTGACGATTCCATCGTAACTATCGACTACTGTGAAGTGGATTCAGATAAAAACGAGATAGAAGGCACGAACCGTGAAGACTTTGTTTTCACTGTGGGCACCGGTTACAACTATTACAAACTTGATGATGATATCAAAGGGATGAAAAATGATGAAGAAAAAGTCATTGATAAAGAATTCCCTGAAGATTTCGATGTGAAAGAACTCGCTGGAAAAAAAGTATCGGTAAAAGTAAAAGTTAAAGCTGTCAAGGAAAAGATTCTTCCCGAGCTGGACGATGAACTGGCACAGGATGTTGATGAAAAATACGAAACTCTCGATGACTTGAAAAAAGCACTGAAAAAACAGTGTAAAGACCGGGCGAAAGAGAAAGTTGAAGCTGAACTGAGAACTCAGGCAGTTGAAAAGCTGGTTGAAGCGACAACTATCGAAATTCCAGCATCTATGGTTTCAGTAGAGCAGGAAAACAGCTGGAAAAACTTTGTACAGCAGTCTAGAATGCAGGAAGAACAACTTCTTGGATTTCTGCAGATGCAGGGTCAGACAAAAGAACAGCTCCTCGAAACATGGAAAGACGATGCGGCTAAAAGCGTAAAGGGCCAGCTGATTATCGGGAAAATACTTGAAGCGGAAAAAGTTGAGATTGAAGACAAAGAATTTGAAGCGGAACTGCAGAAACAGGCCGATATGTATAATATGCCTATTGAAGATCTGAAGAAATCATTTGGCGAAAACAACCTTAATGAGTATCTTAAGAACGATATGAAAACCAAAAAGATATATGACCTTCTTATCAAAGAAGCGAATGTATCCAAAGGTGATAAAGTAAAATATGCCGATTATATTAAGGCTAATCAACAATAATAAAAAACAAGGATCTGCAGAATGAATGAACAAAATAGCACATTAGTACCGATGGTTGTCGAGCAGACTGGTATCGGAGAGAGATCTTATGATATTTTCTCACGTCTTTTAAAAGACAGGATTATCTTTTTAGACGGTGAAATTAATGATGTTACTGCAGATCTGGTTGTAGCTCAGTTACTGTTTTTAGAATCTCAGGATCCGGAGAAAGATATCAATTTGTATATAAATTCTCCCGGAGGTTCTGTAACTGCAGGACTGGCTATATATGACACCATGCAGTATATCAAACCGGATATAACAACTATCTGTATGGGACAGGCTGCATCAATGGGAGCTGTTCTGCTCGCCGGTGGTGCAGCGGGAAAAAGACTGGCTCTTCCCTCTTCCAGAGTAATGATTCATCAGCCATGGGGCGGAGTACAGGGACAGGCAAGAGATATTGGAATTCAGGCTAGAGAGATTGTCAGACTCAAAAAAATGCTTATCAGCTATTTTGCTCAGAACACGGGTAAAACTGAAGAGCTCATCTCATCAGATCTCGAAAGAGACTTCTTCATGTCTGCTGAAGAAGCCACAGAATATGGAATAGTAGACAGAATCTTAAGAAGAGAAACAAATGGCCAGAACAAAAAATAAAGATATGAAAGTCTGTTCTTTCTGCGGAAAGACTTCAGACTCAGCGAAAAAGCTGATTGCCGGTCCCGGAGTATACATTTGCGATGAATGTGTGAATGTCTGCAATAAGATAATGACCGAAGAGAATGACCTGATCAGTGCCGATTTTGACGAAGAACTTCCAACACCTAAAGAGATTAAGGAATTCCTTGATTCTTATGTTGTCGGCCAGGAAAAAGCGAAAAAAGTGCTCTCAGTAGCAGTATATAATCATTACAAAAGAATTACCCATAAAGGGAAAATTGAAAATGAGGTGGAAATTGAGAAATCAAATGTCCTTTTCATTGGACCTACGGGAACTGGAAAAACACTTCTCGCCTCAACATTGGCTAAAAGGTTAAAAGTACCTTTTGCCATAGCCGATGCGACAACACTTACCGAAGCCGGATATGTTGGTGAAGATGTAGAAAATATTCTTCTCAAGCTGATTCAGGCTGCCGGAAATAACATTGCCGCTGCGGAAAGAGGAATCATCTATATTGATGAAATTGATAAAATCGCCAGAAAAAGTGAGAATGTTTCTATCACCAGAGATGTCTCAGGTGAAGGTGTCCAGCAGGCTCTATTGAAAATTATTGAAGGTTCTATTGCTTCTGTACCACCGCAAGGCGGAAGAAAACATCCGAACCAGGAAATGCTGAAAATTGATACATCAAATATTCTCATCATCTGCGGTGGTGCTTTTGTCGGACTCGACGGAATTATCGAAACCAGAGTTTCACAGCATCCTCTGGGATTCGGTGCCGATATCAGAATGTCCGGAGAAAAAGACCTGGCTGCTCTTTATGACCAGATGCATCCCGATGACCTCATAAAATTTGGTCTAATTCCCGAGTTTATCGGAAGACTTCCGATTCATGTATCCCTGGATAACCTGGGCCGTGAAGATCTGATCAGAATCATTACAGAACCAAAAAACTCTATTATCCGACAGTATAAGGCATCCATGCAGCTCGATGATGCTGAACTGCATTTCGAAAAAGCGGCAATTGATGCCATTGCCGAACTGGCATTGGAGAGAAAAACAGGAGCAAGGGGCCTCAGGTCGATCGTTGAGAGAGCGATGACTGAGATAATGTACGAGCTCCCTTCCATTGAGGGCCAGAAAAAAGTCATCGTTACCAGTGACGTCATCAAAGATAACCACAAACCGGTCATCATAACAGATCCTGAAAAAATGAATGAGCCCTGGAAAAACGAACTATATGAAGTTACTAAGCAAATCTCCGCTTAAGAAAAGCAGTAAAAACCAGCTTCCCCTGATACCATTGAGGGAGCTGGTTATATTCCCCTATTCGGTCGTCCCTTTTTTTGCCGGAAGACCAGCTACAATAAAAGCTATTGAACACGCTATGGAAGGTGATAAGAATCTATTCCTCGCTTTCCAGAAAAATAAAAATGATAATCCGACACCAGAGGATCTCTATCCAGTCGGGACAATCGCCCATATTCTTCAGATACTCAAACTGCCCGACGGCAGCCTGAGAGTTTTAGTTGAAGGAAGAATGAGAGCTGACCTTTCAAAAGTTTATCAGAAAAATGAGATGGCAAATGTCAATTACCGCCCTATAGCTGAACCGGGAGCCCCCACAAAAGTTGAAGCTTCTTTAATGGCGACGATAAAGAACTCTTTCAAGGAGCACACGAAACTGATCAAAAAAGTTCCCGGAGAAATCCTGGCGAACATTCAAAAAGCGGAAAATCCAGATAAACTGATATCTCTGATCTGCACGAATCTGAAACTTCCCGCAGATAAGAAGATGGAATTCCTCTCTACAAAAGACAATAGGACAAGGCTGGAAAACCTGGCTGTTTCTCTGGAAATGGAAAACGAAGTCATCACACTGAAGAACAGCATAAACGGACGTGTGAAGAAAAAACTGGAAAAGACTCAGAAAGAATATTTTCTCAATGAACAGATGAAAGAAATTCAGAAAGAACTGGGGTCTGAAGATTCCGATCCATCGGGATCAAAAGAACTGGAAGAGAAAATCATGGCATTGGATCTTCCTGAAGAAGTACAGACCAAAGCTCTGAAAGAACTGAAACGATTGTCGAGACTGCAGCCCATGTCACCTGAATCGGGAGTGCTCAGAACCTATCTCGAATGGATAACCGATCTGCCATGGGGAATTACAACAGAAGATAACAAAAGTCTCCGTTCTGCAGCGGATATATTAGATAAAGATCACTACGACTTGAAAAAAGCTAAAGAGAGAATACTCGATTTTATTGCAGTAAGGCAGCTTAATGAACATCTGAAGGGACCAATCTTATGCCTGGCCGGACCTCCGGGAACGGGAAAAACATCTCTCGGCCGATCAGTATCCAAAGCGTTAAACAGGGAATTTATCAGAATATCCCTCGGTGGAGTCAGAGATGAAGCGGAAATCCGGGGACACAGGAAAACATATGTAGGTGCTCTGCCTGGAAAAATCATCCAGTCCCTTAAAAAGGCAAAAACAGAGAACCCTGTATTTCTGCTCGATGAAATTGATAAAATGAATAGTGATTTCCGCGGAGATCCCGGTGCGGCTCTTCTCGAAGTACTCGACCCGGAACAGAATGCCACATTTGTAGACCACTACCTGGAAGTTCCCTTCGATCTTTCAAAAGTAATGTTCATAACCACAGCAAATTCACTGCACAACATACCCCGCCCTTTAATGGACAGGATGGAAATAATAAATATTCCCGGATACACGGATTTTGAGAAACTTGAGATTGCTTCGAGATTTATAATTCCCAAACAACTCGAAGCCAACGGGCTGAATGATGCGGAAATATCAATGGATGATGAAGCTATTTTAAAAATCATCCGTTCTTATACAATGGAATCAGGCGTGAGAAATCTCGAAAGAGAAATCAGTCAGGTCATTAGAAAAATTACAAGAAAAGCCATAGTCGATTATCAAAGCCGCGGTGGACGTTATGTAATTAATACAGCAGCCATGCACCAGCATCAGCAGTCATATTCCATAAGAGAAATTGATGATGGTTCATCTATAGATATATCAACTATCAAACTGCACATAACTCAGGAAATGATAAATCAGTTTCTCGGAAAAGAAAAATTTTCCGAATCAGATCTGAAAAATGAGAAAAAGAGCGGAATGGCCACAGGACTGGCCTGGACAGAGATGGGAGGAAGAGTTCTTCCTGTTGAAGTGAAACTCTACGAGGGAAGCGGAAAATTGATCCTCACGGGGAAACTCGGTGATGTGATGAAAGAAAGTGCCCAGATCGCCTTTTCATTCCTTCGGTCCAATTCTGAAACATTCGGGATATCACCGACTTTCAACAAAGAAAAAGACATACATATTCACGTTCCCGAAGGAGCCATCCCCAAAGATGGTCCATCAGCAGGAATTACAATGACTGCAGCACTGCTCTCCGCAATAAGAGATATACCTCTGAGAAGCGGAATTGCCATGACAGGAGAGATTACCCTCACCGATAGATTGCTGCCGATCGGCGGATTGAAAGAAAAAGTGCTCGCTGCTCACAGAAATAAACTGTATACAGTTCTTATTCCGGAAAAGAACAGAGACGATAAGGATGAATTACCTCAGGAGATACTCGACTCAATGACTTTTCATGCCTGCAGTTCTGTTAAGGATGCTCTCGTGAAACTTTTCCCCAAAAATACATTTAAATAATATAAGGTTTTATGACGATATTAAACTAACCGGGCAATACGTCCGGTTTTTTATTCAGTAATTTATAACTTGATATTCGAAATAAATTATCGGATAATTTAACATACACAGGAGGCTTATAAGTGAACCGCAAATTAATATCAATTTTAGTACTTTTATTAATATTATCAACAACATCAATATTTGGAGATGCCAGTAAATCTGATTTATATGTCAAAACTATCTATATAGTAAAAGTCTATAACGACAACATGGGGTTCCGTGTAGATTATCAGACCGCTAATATGGAAATGCATTCAACATATATGCCTCAGGAATGGTTTGGAAGTTCCGGCGGATATGGCGAAGTCATTTATGGAGACCATCCATCTGCGCCCTATATGTCGATCTGGTACAAAGGTGATAAAGTCGATCACTTCCGTCTTTATGTAAAAAAACACTTTAGCGATCCATCTTGGGGAACATTCCGAAGAACAGGAGTTTCAGAAGATCAATTTGATGTTGAAGAACTAACTATTGCTTATGAGTAAGATCCCTTTTATTTAAAAATGAATAAATCAAAGTTGAAAAAGACAATACTTCATGCTCTTGATGAGTTTGACAATTTTATCATTGCCGGTCATCAGGAGCCTGATGGAGATTGTCTGTGTTCTCAGCTTGCTCTTTCCTCTTACCTGAGAAGAAAAGGGAAAAAGACCAGGCTGGTCTCAGCGGGACCTTTCAATAGGCCGGAAATCAAAAACTGGGAAAAATTCTTTACAAATGAAATTATCGAAAAGGATCTCGAAGGGAAAACTCTGGCAGTTGTTACTGATTGCAGTTCTCCCGACAGAACTGGAAAATTGGGTCCCTCTCTGAAAAAGTTACCTTTAATGGTAATTGACCATCACAGCTCGGGGGATAGTTTTGGCGAGTATCTCTATATAGATTCTGATAGTCCCTCTACAACCTTATTGATTCAGCATATCATTGAAACTTCCGGTGACGAACTAACAGCAGAAGAAGCGGATTTTATCTTTCTAGGATTCTGCACAGATACGGGATTTTTCCGCCATATCGGTTCGGGAAAACCGGACATTTTCCAGGCTGTGTCCAGATTGGTGGCAGCCGGTGTATCTCCCAACGCAACCCACCGTATAATAACCGGGGGTAGAACTCATGGCTCAAGGCAGCTTCTTGGAAGAATCCTCGACAGAAGCCGCCTCCATTACAATGGAAAACTGATAGTCTCATGGGAAGAATTAAAAGATCGAAAGGAGCTGAACACTCTCGATCGTGATTCCGATTCCATGTATCAGATGCTCCAGAGTATCGGTGGTATAGAAGCTGTTGCCGTCATTCAGGAAGAAGATGAAAATATCTTCTCAATAGGCCTTCGTTCAAATGAGACTACCGATGTTGGTGAAATCGCCAAGAGTTTTGGTGGAGGTGGGCACCAGAAAGCCGCTGGATGCACCCTGAAGGGAACCAGGGAAGAGGTCATGAAGACAGTTATTTCCTCATTTAAAAAATCATTCGCATAAGCAAATATTAAATTTCTATTAAGATTCACACCATACTTCAAATTATACTTGATCAAGTTGATTAATATTGATATTTTCTACCAAACGGTCGTTAACTAGTTAACAGCCGTTCGGTAACAAAAATGAAAAGTGAAAAACATTTACAGAAAAAACAGGAGATAATTAATACTGCGTTCAAAGTGTGGAGCCGCAGTCATTATTTTTCAACATCTCTTAACGACATAGCAGAAACTCTCAATATTACAAAACAGGCGATCTACCGGTATTTTAAAAGTAAAAAAGAACTGATCTACGCAATGGAAGAGCAGATTATTTGTGATTACAGGAAAAACTCTACTAAAATAATTGAAATAATTGAAACACTTCCACTCGATAAATCTGTTGAATCATATGTAATGAATCAAATCTCTTTTTTCAGGAAACACAAAGAATACCTGACGTTTCTCATCTCAATCGTAAGATTAAGAGATAACGACACAAAAGAATTCCAGACAATTTTACTGAAGCAGAACGAATACCTTCAAAAAAAATTATCACTGCCCCTTTCAGCAGTTAATTATGTATTGAACATTATTGTCTTTTATCTTCTAAAAGGGGAACGGGAAAGTCTTGAACAGATGACAGAGAAAGTCTGCAATATTTTCCGAAATGGTTTCGCAACAGAATTACTGACTTCCCCTGTAAATGTTGATGAGATTCTTACAAACACAAGAATTCCTCTCATTGAGGAAACTGAAAGGAATCGTGTCCTTCAGGCTATTTCCGATGTTGTGCTTGAAGATGGACCACAGGCTTCAATGGGAAAAATCGCAAAAAAAGCGGGAATGACCAAAAGCAGCTTATATTTTTATTTTAAGAACAAAGAAGAAATGATCATCAATACCATGCGTGGAGAAACGGAAAAATTTGTCGACTATTATTATGAAAAAGTTTCATCATACGAAGAAATCGGAGAACAGTTGTTTGCCCACTTTGTCATTACAGCCAGCATGACTATCGAAAGACCGAAAACGGTACATATGATTCACTGGTTCATAACCAGGGGGATGGCTGAGAAGTTCAGTAAACCGACAGATTTTGAAAAATACAGGGTTTTCTTTGAAAATGCTGCCAATTACAAATATTTAAATACTCATGGAGTGACCGCAGACCAACTGTTAATGCTGGTCAATTTCTGCATCACCTATGAAATTAATAATGTACAGAGATTATCACTAAACAAAGAGGAAAAATATAAACTCGTCTACGGTTTATACGACCTCTTTACACATGGCCTCAAAGGACTAAAGGGAGATTATTAAATGAAAAAAGTCAGCTTATTAATTATTGTTTCAATTTTATCACTAACATCAGTATTTGCGGAAACAGTAACTATTGATATCGATACAGCACTGGAATTGCTCCACAAGAATAATATAAATATTCAGGCAGCATCTTTTGACGTGAAAATTGCCGAGAGAAACAAAAAAACTGTGTGGAATGCATTTCTTCCGACTCTGGGAGTAACTGCGGGAACAGCATTGATGGATAATCCATTAGGTGCAACAGGTTTTAACGGCCCCGATGAACCGCGTTTCGGATTCGATGTCAGTGTCAGCGCTAATCTGATAATCAACTATGCTCTTGGAGCAGGTATAAAAAATTATAGATTATTATATGAAGCCGGTGAAATTTCCTATGAAATGGCGGTAAAAGGACTGGAGATGAATACTAAAATCCAATTTTACAGCCTGCTCAATTTAGAAGAGCAATTAAACATAATGAAAAAAGGGATTGATCTAGCTGAAAAGAGATATCATCAGGTTCAGGAAAACTACAAGAATGGTTTGATCCCCGAATTGGATGTGCTTCGAACACAAGTAGGTTATGAAAGCCAGAAACCAGGTTATTCAAATATGCAGACACAATATGACAATATGCTTTTAGGTTTTAAAGTTATGCTCGGAATTGATAGAGATCAGGATGTGAAACTTGAAGGATCGCTCGATACGGAAACTTATTCATTCGATCAAGATGAGCTCATATCCAGATTCCTGGGGAAATCTCTCAGTCTGAAATCAATGAACAAAAATCTTGAAGTATTGGAAAATGCAAAATCAATGACAGCTCTTTATGCTTATACCCCTACACTGGCACTTGGATATTCCCTGACACCGATGCAATTAAATCCCTGGGCTGCAGATTATGCTGCACCGACAGAATTATGGAATTTTAATGAAGATGGTGGAATTGGAATGGGAATGTTTACCATCGGACTTTCCTTTTCTCTCGACAACTACATCCCCGGGTCAAAAAAGAGTGTTGAAATCAGCAATATGAAAGACCAGATCAGGCAGCTTAAACTCAGTCTCCGGGAATCTGCACTACAGTCTGAAGTGGAGATCATCAATACAATAGCTAAATTGGAAAACTCTGTTGAACAGATGGAAGCTAATAAACTGAATGTTGAACTGGCGAGAAAAGCTTATGAAATGACCAGTGAAGCCTATCAGCTTGGAACAAAAGAGCTGCTCGATGTGGAGTCGGCTCAGAATGATCTGTTGAGCGCCGAAGCAAAAGTCCTCGGCGAGCAGTTTACTTATATATCAGGTCTACTGAACCTGGAATACACATTAAATACATCTATCGAAGAAATTTTGGAGAACAAATGAGTGATATAATTGAAAAGAAAAGCAAAATCCCGGGACTGCTGATAACACTGGCAGTCCTGATAATTGCTGCAGGAACAGTTTTCTTCCTGACTCAGAAAAGCAATGCGGAAAAAGAACAGACAGAATCTGATCAGAATGAAGAACAGATTTATGCAGTCAATACGACTCTGGCCGTAGAAGGACAGATAAGAGATTATCTTTATGTTAACGGAGATATAATCGCAAAGGAATTTGTCGATGTCTATCCCGATGCTGCTGGTAAACTGACAGAGATTCTCGTTGATCTGGGAGACACTGTCAGAAAAGGTGATGTTCTGGCTTATGTAGATCCTTCCCGCCCGGGAATGAATTTTGCAAACAGTCCGGTGAACAGTCCCATTAGTGGAACCATTACATCCTTTCCCGGAACCATAGGATCAACAGTATCACAACAGGCGCCTCTGGCAACAATCGGAGATCTGGCTAATCTGCAGGTGAGAACATATATCTCGGAAAGAAAAATTTCCAATATTGCTTTTGGAATGACTGCAGAACTTACATTTGAAGCATATCCCGGTGAGATATTTTCAGCCAGAATAACGGAACTCAGTCCCGTTGTTGATCCTTCTTCGAGAACAATGGAGATAAAACTGGACCTGACAACACGTGATTACAGAATAAAATCGGGAATGTTCTCTAAAATCAAAATTACGACATCAGTAAAAAGCAACATTGTTAAAATTCCTACAGACTGCATCAGCGAAAGGTTTGGAGAAAAATTTGTCTATGTGATCAACAGTGATGGTATTGCAGAGAAACGAACCATTGTTCAGGGAATCAGTATCAATGATGTCAGTGAAATCCTTTCGGGATTAACTGCAGATGAACATATCGTTATTCAAGGTCAGTCCCTGCTCGATGACGGCGTTAAGGTAAAAGTGATTAAAGAGATCGCCCCCTTATCTGTTAGTGCTAAAGAAGAGGTCTGATAATGAGTCTAACCAGAACGGTGGTCAATAAACCGGTCACCATAATTGTTGCTTTCGCCATCCTCATCGGGCTCGGTTTATACATCAGCCCGAGGATACCAATTGACCTCTACCCCGAAATCAGTCCTCCTATACTTGTCATCTTTACAAACTACGAAGGGGCAGGACCTGAAGAAGTAGAGAATACATTGACCAGGCCTCTTGAAGGGATGCTGACGAACGTCAGTAATATTAAAGGAATTACATCCACTTCATCAGAGGGAACCAGTATGATCCTCCTGGAATTCAATTGGGGGCTGGATATTTCAGAAGCCTCCAATGAAGTCCGCGATAAATTGGAATTTATTAAAGATTTTTTACCGGACAAGGCGGGATCTCCCCAGATTTTCAAGTTTGATCCCTCGATGATGCCGATCCTGGACCTCGTTGTCCGTGGTGACCGATCATCGGAAGAGCTTTTGAAAATCGCCGAAGACACTGTCTCACCCCTGATTGAACAGGTAGAAGGTGTATCTCTGACATCTGTTGTCGGTGGTAGAAACCCCATAGTAAAAGTTGAAATTTCAGCAAACAGGCTGGAGGCATACAACCTGACATTGACACAGGTTACTCAGTCTCTGCAGACTCAGAATATTCAAATCGGTGCCGGAAGCATTGAAGAGGGATCAAAGAAATTCCTGATCAGAACCTCCGGAGAATTTGATTCTATTGATGATATTCGAAATACAGTTGTTTCCTATAAAGGCGGCATAGTCATGCCCGGGCAGCCTCTCGATCCGGCCAAAGTGATCAAACTAGATGATATTGCCAATGTGAGCATGGGTTTTGAAGATCAGAAAAGTTCCGTATACATCAATGGAGAACCGGGAATCAACATTATGGTTCAAAAACAAACAGGAACCAACTCTGTAGAAACAGCAGATAATGTTATTGCCAAACTGGACTCTATCAATAAAGTGCTTCCTCAAGGTGTAAAAGTAGAATTAATCAGCGACTCAACGAATATGATTCGAACAACACTGGACCAGGTAACTTCATCAGCATTGACTGGAGCCATATTCGCGATGGTCATCCTCTTCATTTTTCTCAGAAGCCTGAAGAGTACATTCATCATCGGATTGTCAATTCCCGTATCGCTTCTCATAACTATCATGGCAATGTATTTCTTCGGATTGACATTAAACCTTATGACGTTAACAGGATTGATACTCGGTATCGGAATGATTGTGGACTCATCCATTGTAATACTTGAAAATATCTACAGATACCGTGAGAAAGGTGCAAAACTGAAAGCATCGGCTCTTCTTGGAACTCAGGAAATGATAATGGCGATTACAGCCTCTATTCTGACAACAATCTGTGTATTCCTGCCTATGATCATGTTCAAATCCGAGCTGGATGTTATCGGAGTTATGTTCCAGGATCTGGCTTTCACAATAGTTATCGCTCTTATATCATCATTGGTTATCGCGATCACACTTGTACCATCACTGGCGAGCCGTTTCATAAAACTTCATACGAAGAAACAGAAACCTATAAAAAACAAAACTCTCAGAGTTATCGATGATGGTATGGAGAAATGGTTTACCGGACTCGACAACAGATATATGAAATCATTGAGAAATGTACTCGATCATAAAGTGGCTACGATTTTCATAATTCTGATATTATTTATCGCAACGATTGTTCTCTTTCCAACAGTGGGGATCAATTTCCTTCCTTCAGCAGCAGAAGATTTTGTTCAGGTCAGCATAGAACTACCGGCCGGTACAAAACTCGATGTCACAGAAGATGTTGTAAACCAAATGCAGTATTATGCTGAAACGGAAATTGAAGGTTACTCTGATATTATCGTTACAATCGGTAGCGGTGGTGGATTCTTCGGAGAAACACCCAGCAATATGGGTTCTGTAAAAATTCTTCTTCCCAAATATCAAGACCGAATTGAATCATCAGTTGAGGTTAAAGAGATAATGAGATCTCATTTCGAAGACTTCCCTTCAGTCAAATTCAGCTTCTCTGCAGGACAGATGGGAATGGGTGGGAATCCCACGCCGATTGATGTCATCATCAAATCAGAAGATCTGAAATTGGCTGGTGAAACTGCCATTAAAATCAGAGATCTGATAAAAGAGAATATCCCCGAAGTTACTGAACCATCAGTAAACCTCAATGAAGGGCTTCCACAGATCGAAGTAAATGTCGACAGAGAAAAAGCATATGCATTAGGTCTGAACATCTACTCTATCGGTAGTGAGATCAGCGCCAATATCGATGGTAAAAATGCCGGCAAATACAGAGTTGGTGGAGAAGAGTTCGATATTAAGGTTCTGCTCGAAGAAGAAGACAGAAAAAGCCTCGATGACTTGAACAATATCTTTGTAATGAGTCAGATGGGTGAAAAAATTCCTGTATCGAACTTTGCCACACTGGAAAAAACGACAGGACCTATCGGAATAAACAGGGAAGACCAGTCCAGAGTGCTCCATGTGACGGGCGGACTGAAACCGGGCTCTTCAACTAGTGAAGTAGAGAAAATGGTAAGGGAACTGGTTACAGCCAATATTGTTGCCGACGAAGGTGTTATGATCGACTTCGGTGGTGATTGGGCTGAGATCATGAATATGATCTTTAAATTTATTGTTATTATGGTTATTGCCATCGCTCTTGTTTTCGCCGTTATGGCTTCTCAGTTTGAATCGCTAGTCGATCCTTTTATCATCTTCCTCTGCCTCCCGTTAATGGCCGTCGGAGTAATCTGGATTTATATCATTACGGGAACCACTTTCAGCATGTTCACTGCTGTCGGGCTGGTAATGCTCGCCGGTAT
>Ga0070729_10000559_pt1 | contig 74922 bp, 62 predicted proteins | sample tdDd472_FD_66725 | JGI IMG/M metagenome (GOLD analysis project Ga0070729, IMG submission 66725) | Marine sediment microbial communities from the Atlantic coast under amendment with organic carbon and nitrate - tdDd47.2 | ecosystem: Environmental > Aquatic > Marine > Coastal > Sediment | place... | reverse complement strand
GATTATTCAAGTATATTTGATCCAGTTGGTCAGCCAAATGTCATGGGGTTAAAAGATATCGGGATAAGTTCCTCTTTCATTGCCAAACTGGATGCGGGAGATGAGAAAACTACATTTTCCGCCTGGTTTGCACTGAAGGAATATCCCATAGGGCAGGCTCTTCTTGCTGCGGCATATGATGTAGCTGAGGATTTTCCTACATTCTCGCCAGAATATCTAGCTGTAGGGGATCTTGTTGCAGTGACAGGTGATACAATCTTCTCACTCGATCTTATGCGCCTATCGACAAATGTCTATCTTTCTGATAATTTTTCCATGGAAGTGGGCCGTCAGAGCATGCTTACCGGTTACGGTTACGGCTGGAATCCCATAGACTTTGCCAATCCTCTGAAGAATCCCACCGATCCCGATGCGGCTATGCGTGGAGTTGATGGTCTTTCATTTAAAATATATATGGGCAATATAGCCGCATTGAAAATATACGGGATACTGCCCAGGGATATCCTCACTTCGGGACTCGATTTTGAAGAGATTAAAACCGGAGGGGAACTCACCTTTAACTTCCCCGGATTTGAATGGAAACTGGCGGGCTTTTACGATTACGACAACAGCGCAGGCAGTGATGCCTACACTCCGTCTATTGGAACCGGTTTTATGGCGGACCTATTCGGAATCGGCTTCTATGGTGAAGGGGCATTGCGAAAAGGCAGCCGGAACAATTTCACAGATGGAGGGGCAGGTCTCTCCAGAAAATCTGAATGGCTTTTCTCTGCACTAGCGGGACTAGAGTACACATTCGGCTTTGAGCTCTATGCGGTTCTAGAGTATTTCTATAATGGTGAAGGTTATAATAAAGCTGAACGATCTCTGTTTGAAGCTTCTCTTACTGCATTGGGGGGAACATCTGATCTTTTCAGTATCTATTCACCGGGATATTTCGCACAGCATTATATCATGATCAATCTTATGCAGCCCCTTTATGATATCAATACAGATCTGAATTTCTCAGCCATGTTTTCACCGGATTCGGGAGCGCTGACCTTGATGCCTTCGGTCATGTACAGCTTCTCAGCTAATTTCAGTGGACAACTGGCTTATGTGGGAATGTTCGATCTCTACAGTTCTGATTTCAGCGAAGTTACAGGCTTACCTGTAAAACATGTAATAAATACAGTTTTTACTTACAGTTATTGATCGGAAATCGGGGATCAATTCTCGATTTCCGATTCTCTATTCAGCTTTTTAAACAATTAGTATATAGTGATTGAAAAATGAAAACACTGAAAGAGAGAATCAACCAAATCAGGCTGGAGCCTGATGTTCATTACAATAGCGAAATAAGAAGTATACAGATCTCAACAAATGAATCCATAGAGGATCTTCTCTGTACCTTTTATGCAGGGGCCAAGGCATATGATGGTGATATTTTTGAAAATTTGTCGAAAGTACTTCTCGATCATCCCGATTTCGATGAGAATCCTGAATACCAGTATTATTATTTTTTTGTACGGGGGATTTTCTTTTTGCATTTTGATCAGATGCACTATGCCCTGGAATCTTTTCAGAAAGCCAACAGGCTCAGTTATATTGTAGACGATCCCGAGTATATTATAAATTCTCTTTCAGCCTTGAGTTGGGCTTACGATACAAATAAAGACAGTGAAATGGCTCTCTATTATATTGAACAGGCTTTAAAAATCCCCAATACAATGAATAAACCAATAATTTCAGCGAATTTATTCAGTTCATTTGGATCGATACTTCAGAATCTGGGAGAACTGGACCGGGCTAAAAATGCCTATGGAAAGGCTATTACCCACTATGAAAAAATCTCTTCCAGTAAAGATCATCTGAATTACTGCATTCTTCTTCTCGATTATGGTCAGATTTGTCTACAGCTGGAACATTACGAAGAAGCGGACAGATGTTTCTCTAATGGAATTTCTTTAGCTGAAAAAAATGACTATTCCGATTTTCTCGGCGAGCAACTTGTGCAGTTAGCTGAAATCTACTTCAGAAAAGAGAAGTATCAGAAAGCTTATGGATATATAAGGAAATATCTGTCCATAAAGGGAAATATCAGATTTCAGCAATCAGAAGTCATTGAAGCCTTTAACCGTGACAAAGTAAATGAGGAGTTATCATCGCTGTACATACTCCGTAAACAGAATGAAAATCTCAACAATCGTCTGATTCATCTCTACGATAAATTTGAAAACAGTGAAAAATCTCTCAGTGAGCAGAAAGAACTGTTTCTCCAGTTGAATGATGCATTTGGAAAGGATGAAATCCATTGTTTTTTTCAACCGAAATGGTCTCTCACTGAGAAAAAATACACTGGAGCCGAAGCTCTTGTCCGCTGGATTAAGAGTGACGGAACAATGGTTTTTCCCGATGAGTTTATCGGTCTCATTGAAGAAACAGATATGATCAATACTCTCAGTTCCCATATTATTAAACAGGCTTTCAGTTTTTGTCATAAAGTTATAACCGATTTGGATCCTGATTTTGTCATCAGTATCAACATAGCACCTTATCAGCTTCACAATCACAATGTCGTAACAATCATTGAGAAAGAGATACTGCTCAATGGACTCTCTCCACAGAACATCGAGATTGAGATAACGGAAAGAACTTTTTTTGACACTAACCCTGAAGCCATGAATCAGTTGTATCAGCTCAAGGATCTGGGCATAAAAATCGCTCTCGATGATTTCGGGAGCGGTTATTCTTCACTTGCCTGCCTCAATCGGATTCCCTTTGATTCAGTGAAAATCGATAGAAGTCTGATGATTAATGCTACATCTGTAAACAAAGGGATAAAAATGCTCAGAAGTATTATTAATTTACTGCAGGAACTGGATTTTAAAGTTGTAACTGAGGGTGTGGAAACAGAGGAACATGTGAATATTCTTAGAAAACTGAAATGTGATGAAGCACAGGGATATTTCTACAGCAGGGCCATCCCTCGTGCTGATCTGTTCAAACTTCTTCAGAATTAGTACGATGGCAGGGGGATTCCCCGATAAACGAGGTGAAAAAAATGACAAAACTTGATCAGCTTGTAGATATATTGAAAGATGCGCCCGATGAGGTTTTCATACAGCCTCACAATGTCCCCGATCCCGATGCAATTGCCGCGTCTTTCGGATTAAAAATTCTGCTCGAAGCAAAGGGCATAGTCTCGGAAATTGTTTATGAAAACGAAATTGAAAAAGCCAATTCCTCAAAAATGCTGGAACTGTTTAATATAAAACTCACTCTAGCCTCAGAAGTGGAAACTCTCGGAGCGGAAGACTGGACGGTTCTGGTCGATGGCCAGAAGGGCAATTCCAATATGACTGATCTGATAACAGATGAAGTAGCTGTCATAGACCATCACGAATACGGCGGAGATAACGGTTACAGACTGGAGGATGTCAGACCCAATGTCGGTGCCTGTTCAACAATTATCACCGAGTATTTTGTCGAAAATGATATTCCCATACCAAAACAGGTTGCCACAGCTCTTCTGTACGGTATTTTTATGGATACTGATAATCTGACAAGAGGTGTCTCCGAACTGGATATCAATATGTTCTATCATCTTTATAATCTGTCGGATATTGAGCTTATAACAGCGCTGAAAGGGAACCAGATAAGCCAGGATGATTTGAAAGATTACGCCAAGGCTTTTAATACAGTCGAAGTTTATGGGGAGATCGGATTTCTCTATCTCGAAAGCGGGAATGATTCCCTTCTCGGGGCTTCCAGTGATATCGTTGTCACAATTGCAGGCGTCAATGTCGTTGTCGCATATTCTCCCAGAGAGGGGGGGATTAAATTCTCAACGCGCAGCATTAATCGCAAAATAAAAGCAAATGGTCTCGTCCGACATATCCTGGAAGGGGTCGGATTCGGTGGCGGCCATGACAGTATGGCCGGTGGATATCTTCCACTGAAAAATTTTGACAGCAATAAAAGCCTTCATACTTTTGTTCGGCACAGAGCCATTTCATTTGTGGAAAATAACTGAAAATATAAAAAAATAGTTGGATTTTCCAAACATCTCCTTATACTGGTTATCTGGAGGAAAAATGACACAAAAATTTAATTCAACAATAGACGGGAAAGCTCTATTCAAAAAATCACTAATCTTTCTCATCACTTACATCATCTGCTTTGCAGGTTTGATGCAAATGGCGATCTCTGAAATCTGGATCGGTTACTTTATAATGATTATACTGCTCCTGGTTGCCTCATTTGCCCTGCAGTTTCAATTCATTAATGCATTTATTCCCGCGATAACCTTCGATGAAAAACCATTTAGTTTTAACGGGACATTCAGTGACTATATGAAAATAAACTTGAAGGGGCTGTTACTTACAGTCATTACTTTAGGGATTTACTCATCGTGGTATGCTAAAGATATCAACTGTTTTCTGGCTGACCATACGAGTTATCCTGAAAAAAATCTCACTTTCAATGGAAGAGGTGGAAAACTTCTCATTTACACACTTTTCAGTTTTCTTCTCCCGATAATCATTCTGGTTGCAATCCTGACTCCTATGTATATTGCCGGATTGCAGGGTAATTATTCCATGCTGATACTCGCAGGGATCATTTATATAGGTGGAGTATTTATCATTGCATCGGTTTATTCTTTCTACGAGTATAAATGGATGATCAATTATACGTTTGGCAGTGACGACGTAATTTTGAATGCAACTGCTATGAAAGCTATACTTTTTGTCTTTATCCAGATGTTTCTGGGAATGATCACATTCGGAATTTATATGTTCGCAGCAGAAGTTAAAATCTTTGCTTATTTTGCCGATCATACTGTTTTCAGAGACAGAGTTGAAGGTAAAGATAAAATAATGCATTTCACCGGAATCACAGGTGAAGGATTTTCTCTCATTCTGGGGCAGACTCTTCTCACAATTATAACTCTCGGGCTCTATATGCCAGTGGCTTATGCCAGAATCAATAACTGGTTTATTTCCAACCTCGAAGTTGGAGAAGATCAATCTGAATAAATAGATTTATTCGGAGTTGTCTTATCAGAATACGGATAGGACAACTCCTGGAATATTACTCTTTATCAGTAATAATTACGGCAGTTATAAGAAGTGGTGTAACTCCTATGTTTCTTATGCTGTGCGAAGCTCCGCCTCCGGTTACAATCATATCTCCACTGCCGATTTTCTTCTCTACTCCATCATCAACGACAATTCCGATTCCCTCTTTGATGAAGTAATACTCAGTTTCGTTTACATGATCGTGTTCTCCGACGCTTCCATTCTGGGGTATGGACATTTCACAGAACAAACGGCAGTGTTTCATCTGATCTTTATCGGCGTGATGGGTTACGGTTACTGTACCGTTTCCTCCTCTCATGTTTTCTCTTTTGTCGACTTTCATCTCTTTGCTGTATATGACCAATTTGTCTCTCCTTAATGACTTTTCTTTACAATAAAAGTTTATTGAAATAGTATAGTATATAGAAGGTCTGTAGTGAAAAAACTTTTAATACTTACTATATTCATTGCATCTTGCTTAATCAGAATCTATAGTCAGGAATCATTATTTTTTGAAATAAATCCTCAAATAACTGTTCCTCTGGGACAGAGCTCTGATAATTATACAATCGGCGGTGGAGCCGAAATCTCTATCAATTATCATATGCCTTTTGCGTCATGGTTAACAGCCCGTGGAGGTCTGGATTATATTATTGCTCCGACAAAACAGACCTCTCCTTTAAACTTGATAACAATCTCCGGTGGGCTGGGAGTCAAATATGAAGTAACACCGTCTTTTTTCATCAACGGGGCAGTAATGGGTGGTTACAGTCTGGGTATATACGCTTCCAATGCTGGAGGCAGCCCCTATTTCGGAATCGATGGCGGATTCGGTTTTAACCTGAATCCGTCCTTTTCACTTGGAATCCGGGGTGGATACAGGCATAATTTTGCAGCGGGACAGGCTCTTTACCAGGGCATTCACTTTAATATAGGTACGACACTGCATCTGGGTGGAAGGAAACGGGAACCTCGAATAAAAATTGAAGACATAGAATTAAATGAGATTTTCCCTGTTTTCTACGGCTACTATGACGATCATGCTCTGGGGCATATAACTATTGCCAATGATGAAAAAGGGACTGTGAGTAATGTTCAGGCCAGTTTTTTTGTTCCCCAGTACATGGATAAGCCAAAAGTCTTTTTTCAGATTGATGAGCTGACACGAAATGAAATACAGACCATACCTGTGTATGGGCTTTTTTCCGATAGCGTTCTATCTGTTACTGAGGGAACCAAAATTTCTGCAGAGTTGATTGTCGAATATACCTATGCAAAACAGGCTATGAGGAAAGAAGTGAATCAAACTCTTCAGTTGTACGACCGCAATGCCATGAGTTGGGACGATGATAGAAAAGCCGCTGCATTTATCACCGCCAAGGATCCAGAAGTTCTGAGGTTTTCCAAGAACATCGCGGGGGTGGTCCGGGCTGATGCATCACGTGCGGTGAATCTGAATTTCCGCATAGCTCTCGCTCTTTTCGAAGCGCTAAAAATTAACGGCATCAATTATGTTATAGATCCTCAGACTCCCTACACTGATTTTTCTATCAATGCTTCAGCAGTCGATTACCTGCAATTTCCCGTTCAGACCATAGATTATCAGGCGGGGGATTGTGACGATCTGTCTATCCTCTATGCCTCACTACTCGAATCTACAGGCATCGAAACAGCTTTTATCACTGTTCCCGGACATATTTATATTGCTTTCAACCTCGATCTTCCTCCGGGAGAAGCGAAAAGACTGTTTCGCAATCCCGGTGATTTAATTTATGAAGATGACAAAACCTGGCTTCCTGTTGAAATTACCCTGGTTCAGAGGGGATTTATCGATGCATGGGAAGAGGGTGCGAAAGAATGGAGAGAATACAAACCTGAGGGAGAAGCGCAATTAATACTGGTCCATGAAGCCTGGGATGAGTACAAACCTGTCGGAATTACAGGAATATCAAAAGATCTGAATTATCCAGATCAGGACCAGGTTCTCAGTCTTTTCCGAAGAGTCATTGGTGATTTTGTTGAAGATGAGATTTCTGATAAAGTAGCCGGTTACACAAGACAGCTGGCATCTGATAACAGCCCCAGAATCTTAAACAAGCTGGGAATCCTCTATGCTCAGTACGGAATAATGGATAAAGCAAAGGATGCCTTTCTCAAAGCATCTCGACAGGATTATTCTCCTGCTTATATCAATTTGGGAAATATTCAGTTTATTAACAAAGACTTTGAAAGCGCTCTGAAGTCATTTCAGAATGCACTCGATCTATATCCCGGTTCTGTCAAAGCCACTCTCGGTTTTGCAAAAACAAATTATGAACTGGAAAACTATGCTCAGGTTAAGACCGCATATGAGGAAATCCAGAGAAAATCTCCCGATACTGCAGCACGGTTTTCCTATCTTGGTGAGTCGCGTTCAGAGGTTTCAAGAGCGTCTTCCGCTATGATCCGTGAGACTGTTCTCTGGGGAGATGAGGAGTAAATATCTATGTTTAGAAAAGTCTGCCTAGCCCTTATTTTAAGTTCAATACTCTTCTGCACCACTTGCGACGGTACTCTGATCAATCTCATTATTGCCGACCAAATGGAACCTCTCTCTCCCGATTTTACTGCATCTGTTACAGCCGGTGAAGCAAGATTATTTGTAGACTTTACTGATGCTTCCGATGGAGAAATTTCTACATGGGAGTGGGATTTTGATAATGACGGAACAGTTGATTCGACGGAACAGAATCCTACACATTGTTTCAGCGCTCAGGGGACGTTTTCCGTCAAACTTACAGTGGGCAATGCTTATAGTTCTGTGGAGACAGTAAAGGGGAATCTGATTCAGGTTGATCTTATGACTCCTGTGAGGAAAGATACGCTAATAAATACTCTCAACGAAGTAAAATCAGTAGTAAGTGGAGATATCGATAATGATGGCGATCAGGATCTCATCGCCGGAGCAAGTGATGATTTAATAGGTCTCGATACACCAGATAAGATTATCTATTTTATCAATGGAGATGGAAATGGCACCAGTTGGTCCAGTGGTAATATTGAGTTGATAGAAGGGGACAGTCTTCATATCGTTGATATGGATAAAGACGGAGATTTGGATTGTGCCTATGCTGCTTACTGGCAGGGTCGAGGGTGGCAGGAAAATGCCAATGGACTGGGAACTAGTTGGACAGCACACCATGTTAAGACCTCTTATGGAGAGAAGGGTATATTTGCCACTGATTTGAATAAAGATGGAAATATGGATCTTCTCTATGCACATGATGGAGGTGATCGCATCGGCTGGTTTGAAAATACAGGAACAGATTGGGAGAATGCTGTAACTATAGGTAATGAAGGATTCGCTCAATCGGTAAAAGCTGCATATATAGATGATGATAATCAAATTGATGTAGTCGGAATGGGAAGCAGCTCAATTCATTGGTGGAGAACAAGCGATGGTTCTGGAGATTCTGGTACTTGGATAGAAACAACTGTGGTCACTTCTTATATCTCGAACTGGACAGCTATTTATTCACTTGATGTCTCTGATATAGATGGAGATGGCGATACGGATATAATCAGTGCAGTTCCCGGAGATGAAGGTGGTGCCGGTGGGGAGTTCGCCTGGTGGGAGAATTCTTCCAGCGGATCGTCGTGGACTCGTCATGTTATTGATGCAGATGTGAAGGGAGCATCAATTATTGCTGAAGATCTTGATGATGATGGAGATATTGATGTGGCTGGTGCTGTTTCTCTGTTTAATTATACAGGTTCTCCTCCTGTTCCGGAAAGCAGTCAGATTATCTGGTGGGAAAATGCCGTGGGAGATGGGTCAGTATGGACAAAACATATAGTGGAAACTGACACAGATTATAATACTGCAACATCAATATGGGCAGGTGATATAGATAACGACGGGGCTCTGGACCTAATTGCGGCAATTGCAGATTATGATTATTCAACACCTTCATCACCTGTTGCTTCCGGTGGAGTAGTCCGCTGGTGGGAAATCTTCAGATAAATCCAATCTGATTCAGAACCTTTTCATAGATGTTCAAGTGCCTCGTCGAGTATCTTTCTATAAACCGAAGGCGAGGGGTATTGCTCTAATTGTCCCATTTCAATCCACTTGTATTCAAAATCATCATCATCAGATGGTGTTAGTTGCGTCTGTTCCAGATGGGGATTCATAAATAATAAGGGAGAAAGGATATCTTTGTTATCAGTATAAAAGTGGTTTTGTTTGCTGAGCTTTATAGAATCCATTCCTGACCAATTCACTTCCATCCAATCTATCACTCTCCCTTTTTCATTCCAAACAGACGGAATCAGCCATAGGTCGTGGAACAATCCTCTTTTTTTTCTGCGAAGAAGAATCTTCTTATTCATTGCGATCAATAGAACAGATTTTTCCGTACTTTTAATCTTTTTAGTTTTCTTCTCCGGGATCTCTTCGGCAATTCCTTTTAGGAAACCTAGGCATGAATCTCCAAGCGGACAGGAAATACACGCGGGGGAGGACGTTGTACAGATCTGTTGGCCGAGCTGCATCATCGCCTCATTAAAATCTCCCGGTCTTTTCCCGGGAATGATTGATTCCAGTTCGGCAATTGCAGATTTATCGAGTTCTTTCGACCATTCCTTTTTAGCGGTCAGTCTCTTGATAATCCTTCTCACATTGGCATCGAGGACGGCATAGGGCTGAGTATAGGCAATGCTCAAAATGGCTCTTGCTGTATAATCCCCGATTCCGGGAATTGAGATCAGTTCTTTATATGAATCAGGTAATTTACCTGATAGAGAGTCGACAATATAGTTTGCAGCTTTATGGAGATTTCGACACCGGCTGTAATATCCAAGCCCTTCCCAATGACTGAGAACTTCAGTTAAATCAGCAGAAGCCAGACTTTGAATATCGGGATAATCAGTGCACCATTTCTCGAAATAAGGGACTACAGAAGCGGCTACAGTCTGCTGTAGCATTATTTCCGAGATCCACACTAAATAGGGTGTTTTATTTCTACCCCAGGGGTAATTTCTTTTATTATTATCAAACCACCGGAGTAGTTTTTTCGTATTGAAATTATTAATCACAGTTGATTATAAAGGGAAATCACAAATAATCCAGTAGAAGCATGTAAAATTTAAATATAACCAAAGATCCGCTTGTCCCATTTTCTTATGTGATTGAGAATTATATAAAATAATCATTGGAGACCTATATGCCGGTACGACTTAGAAAATACTCTGGAGAACAGGGCTTTACCGAAGATTTTCACAAAGTTAGAGATTTTCTTATCAGAGTGAATGAACAAAAAATGGTGACTACTGATTTTACCTGGGAAAGATGGGAGTGGATCCTCTCTCTTCCCTATATGGACAAATCGAGATTGTCTCAAATCGGTATCTGGGAGGACAAGGGTAAAATTGTAGCTATGGCTACCTATGAAGAAGAACCGGGCTGTGCTTATTTTATCGTCGATCCGGCATATATGCATCTCAAGAGAGAGATGCTTATATATGCGGAAAAGGAACTCGCTGTAAATGGTCAAATCAATGCATTGATACAGGATATCGATATTCCCTTCCAAAAAATTGCACTGGAATCGGGCTTTTTTGCCACAGTAGAAAAAGAGGGGAATTCAGTATTGGATATAACGCCGGAAAGACTGAATTACACGCTACCCACGGGGTATTCCATTAGGAGTTTGTCCGAATCTGACGATATCTACAAATACAACAGGGTATTGTGGAGAGGATTTAATCACCAGGGGGAACCGCCCGAAACTGAAGTGCAGATATCCAATAGAAGGATCAGTCTTTCCGGACCTCACAATAATCTTGATTTGAAGGTCGCTGTTCTTGCTCCCGATGGTAATTTCGCTTCCTATTGTGGAATGTGGTATGAACCGGGGACCGAATATTGTCTTGTTGAACCTGTAGCCACGGATCCCGATTACAGGCTAAAGGGATGTGGACGAGCTGCAGTTCTTGAGGGGATTAAAAGATGTGCTGCTATGGGAGCCAGACGGGCTTACGTGGGTTCCGATCAGCAGTTTTATTACAAAATCGGATTTCGGCCTTTACCGCAGTATACATTCTGGAAAAAAACTATTTGAAAAGAAAGCTCCTATGGGAAAAAACCAGAATCTCTGGAAAAGGAGGTCCATAGGAGCTGTTATTTATCTAATTAAGCGCGTTTTGCATGGCGTTTCATATCAAAATAAACGGCAACAATAATTATCATACCTTTAACAAGGAGCTGATAATAAGAGTCAACACCCATATAAGTCATACCGAATGTAATGATACCCAGAGTGAATACTCCAATGAATATTCCTCCGATTGTACCGATTCCCCCGGAATGGGATATTCCTCCTACAGTGGCGGCTGCGATCGCATCGAGTTCCATACCATCACCGGTCAGTGGATTTGCCAGTCCCAGTCTACTGGAGAGAAGGACTCCGGAAATACCATATAAAAATCCACCCAGAGCGTATACTTTGAGAAGATTAAATTTAACATTTATCCCGGAGACCCTTGCCGCCTGCGGATTTCCTCCAATCGCGTAAAAAGCTTTTCCCTGTCTTGTCTGTGTCATCATTATCCAGAGTATCAGAACTGCCGCTAAAACATAGATCATCAGGTAAGGTAATGGTCCCAGTGAACCCTGAGCTATATGCTTGTATTCATTTTTCAGGCTTCCGATTGTTGAAGCCCTCGTGTAGATCAATTGAAGTCCTGCAGCAATTGACATTGTTCCCAATGTAGCGATAAAAGGGGGTAGATTTCCATAAGCAACGAGTAAACCATTGACAATGCCGAAAAGCATTCCCACGGATATTCCAACTACAACGGGAAGAAAAACTGGAAAGACTGTTCCCGGATATAATGCTCCCGCATAATCGGCTGTCTGTGCAAGAGATGAAGAGACACAGGCAACGAGTCCCACAACCTGACCGATTGAAAGGTCAATTCCTCTGTTAATGATTATGAGCCCGACACCCAGAGCTGCAAATGCCCTTACAGCTTCGGCAACCATTAGGTTCTGGAGAGAACCCAACTGTAGGGCTCGTCCGCCTGTCATAATTCCAAGAGCCGTCATTAAAACGACTAAAGTTACAAGATTTGTATGTTTTCCAAGTGTATGCTGTATTGTTTTCAAGGTTGTTATACCCCTTCTATCTGCGACAGCAATTGTTTTTGTATCCATTGTATTTCTCCTCTATTGATCCTATTCGAATTGTGTTGCCAGACGCATTATATTTTCTGAAGTAATATCTTTTTTATCAAGAATGCCTGTCAGGTTTCCGTCGCACAAAACAGCTACTCTGTGAGACATTCCGATTAATTCGGGCATCTCTGAGGAAACCATAATTATGGCTTTTCCTGCATTCACAAGCTCACTCATGATTGTATATATTTCAAATTTAGCACCCACATCAATTCCCCTGGTAGGTTCATCCATAATGAGTATTTCAGGTAACGTCATCAGCCATCGCGATACGATAACCTTCTGCTGGTTTCCACCTGATAAGTTCTGTATCGGAGTCTGGAATGTCGGTGTTTTTGTTCTGAGTTTTTTGTTTATTCCAGTTGCGGTATTGAAGATTTTTTTATGGTCTAGAAATCCGACTTTCTTTCTGCATCCCTTGAGTGAGGGGATGGAAGTATTATCTATTATAGAAAGTAGTGGAAAGATTCCAGAACCTCTACGGTCTTCTGTTATCAATCCGATCCCCGCGTTAATAGCATCTTCTGGTGACTTAATACGAATCTCTTTTCCGTTGATCGATAGTGTCCCTGTTTTAATTTTTCTAAGACCGAACAGGGATTCAACAAATTCTGTTCTTTGAGCCCCAACCAGTCCTCCCAGTCCGAGAATCTCTCCTCTTCGAAGATCAATTGATATATTTTTGAAGGATCTTTCCTCTGAGGAAGTATAGGCATCCGCTTTCAGGCAAACTTCTGCCGGGATGGATTCCACTGGAGGAAAGCGGTGAGTCATATCACGTCCTACCATCAGTTTGATAAGTTTGTCCTCATCGAGATCAGATGCAGTATTCGTCGCAATGAGTTTTCCGTCACGCATTACTGACACTTCATCTGATATTTGGAATATTTCTGACATTTTATGAGAAATATAAATTATGGCAACTCCCTGATCCCTGAGAGAATTAATTATCTTGAAAAGATGATTCACTTCAGTTTCCGTCAGAGAGGAAGTCGGTTCATCCATTACAACTATAGAGGCATCGCATGAAACGGCTTTTGCAATTTCACATGCCTGCTGATGAGAAATTGAGAGAGAACCCATCCTGTCAGTTGGACTGAATTCCATTTCCAGATTTGTCAGAAGGGTTTCTGTGTCTTTGAACATTTTCTTATGATCTATGAATTGGACGGGACCGATTTTTTTCCCCGGCTCTCTTCCGAGCCAGATGTTTTCCATTACTGAGCGTTCGGGGACAATCGAGAGCTCCTGATGAATCATGGAAACTCCAGTTTCCAGGGCGTGTTTTGCACTGTTGAAATTCTCTTTTTTCCCATTGACGAAAATTTCACCTGCTTCTTCCTGGTAAATTCCGAATAAACATTTCATCAGAGTAGATTTCCCTGCACCATTTTCTCCCATAAGAGAATGGACCGTGCCCGGTTTTACTTTAAGCGTTACATCATCGAGAGCAAGAACTCCGGGAAATCTTTTCGTAATATTACACATTTCCAGAATGTAATTCTGATCTTGCGCCATGATTATCTCCTGTATTTTCAAAAGAAAGCACAGAGAGTTTTCTCTCTGTGCTCAAATTAAAATTCTAATTCGACTTAATTTCTAAAGCACAATTTACTGCATGTACTCTTTGTAGTTATCCATTGTTACAGCTGCAAATGGTACGAGGTAACACTGTCCGACAATTGCTGCATCTGTAGCAGGAGCTTCACCGGTTACAGCTGTTAGAGGAGAGATTCCCCATGCTTTTTTACCAGTTGCAGAACCTTCTGTTGCCATCATGTAAGCCAGTTCAAAAGCAGTTGTAGACTGACCGACAGCATCCTGAAGAACTGTTGCGAGCAGTTTGTTCTCAGACATTGATTTTACAGCAACACCAGTTGCATCAACACCGATTACGGGTACTCTGAGAACAGTTCCGTCACCATCAACATCTTTTGTAGGATCATTGGGATCATCTGTATACTTGTTAGTTAGAAGAGATTCTACTGCACCAAGAGCCATTCCATCGTTATTTGCGATTACAACATCGAATTTTCCGCTGTATGCTGCTAACCATGTGTCCATTTTAGCCTGAGCTTCGTCTGGCTTCCAGTTAGCTGTATCTTCAGCAACGATATTTACTGTATAACCAGCATCTTTAAGACCTTTAACTGCTGCTTCTGATCTGAAAACCTGTGCAGGATGTCCGAGCTGACCATAAAGGAAGATAACGTCAAGAGCTTTTGGATCACCATTTTCAAGCTTTGCAGGATTTGCCTTGAAGTAATCATCTAGAATCTGAGCCTGGATCTGACCGGCAACTGATTCCGGAGAAGAAGCGAGGTAGAAGTTAGGGCTTACTTTAAGAGCTTCAACAGAAGGCTGGATATTTGAGAATGCAGCACCACCACCGACAGCGTCGATTTTCTTTGCCATATCTTCAGTTGCTTCAGTAACGTTTGGAACGATTACAAAGTGCTTAACACCCTGTGTTAAAAGAACGTTCAACTGGTCTAACTGCATAGCCTGATCACTTCTGGAATCGAGAAGTTTAAGATCTACACCTTTTGCCGCTGCAAGTTTTTTTAGGTTTTCCGCATAGTCTGCAACAAACTGCTCATCTGTATTTCTGATAAGAGCTCCGATTGTCACTTTTTCTGATCCGGCTTCTTCCTGCTGTCCAGCAGCGAAAGTAAAGTTTACTGCAGTCATTAAAACTAAAGCAGCTACGATTAACTTTTTCATTTAAATCTCCCTTTAACAATTTTGTATTTGATTTAAATGATTTTCCCACTGAAATTCAGATCCCACAATCGACGATCCTACGGAGAATGTTTAATATTCTACTGTAATAGAACACTTTTGTATTTTGAGATGACGCCGTATCAGCGTGAAGATTGCCCTCCGCTGTTATTCGCCGAAGGGGAAGAGGACTTCTTGTAACTCCTGATGATACATATTTTCAACAGTAATCAGCAGCGACCCTGTGTTGATAAAAGTTTCAACCGTTTTTCCTGATAAATATTCGTAAGCAGTTTTCATGGAAAGATATCCCATATTGAATGGTTTCTGAATCACAATGGCCTTCAAAACACCTTTTTCCAGATATTCCATCTCTTCGGGCGCATTATCAAAACCGACAACCTTTATGGTATCTTTTTTCCCGGTGTCATCTATTGCCTGGGCTACACCCAGGGCTGAGGGTTCATTGAGAGCGATGATTCCGGCAAGATCATTATACTTTTCAATTAGTTCAAGAGTTATTTCATATGCCTTCTGTCTGTCTCCATTGCAGAATCTTGTTTCCAGATATTCCAGATCTTTTGTCGTTTCTCTGACACCGTTTTCACGGTCTATTGCTGTGGCTGTATTTTTCACATAACTGACTATGGCAATTTTTCTGTTATCTGATTTTTTAAGTATTTCACTCATGGCATAACCGGCTTTTCTTCCGGCTTCCATATTATCTGTAGCTATAAATGAAATGGGCACATCGGAATTCACACCGGAATCGATCGTTATAACGGGAATCCCTGCTTTTACAGCGTCTTCTACATTTTTGACCATGCCTTCGTATTCTGTTGCAGCCAAAATTATCAAAGGAGGTTTATCTTTGATGATTTCTTCCATAATCTTTGCCTGAAGCTCTGTGTCTTTTTCAAATTCCGGTCCGGTAAAGTAGAATTCCATATCGAATTCTCTTGATGCTTCAGTTACTCCCCGTTTTATAACACTCCAGAAATCAAAAGGCTTAGAGGTATTAGCTTTGAGGATTACCGGTATGGGACTGCTCAATTTGAGTTTTGGTGATCCCTTATCGGGAAAAACAGTCAAAACGAAGAGCAAAATGGCAGCGGCGGAAATACTTAAAAAAATTAAATAGCGTTTTTTCATTCTTAAAGAACCTCATCTTCCATATAGGGAATTTTGACGGTAATTTCTGTACCTATCCCCTCTATGCTGTTGAATTCCAGACCGTAGGAGTCCCCGAAATAGAGACGGACTCTTTCATGGACATTCATAACCCCCGTCCCCTGCCTGGTCTTTGATGTATTTGTATTCAGAATAGCATCGAGTTCCTCTTTATTCATACCTTTCCCGTTATCTGACACTTTAAGGATGATATTGTCATCTACTCTGCGTCCGGTAATTTCAATCAAGCCCTCATAATCGACACTTTTAACTCCGTGATAGATTGAATTTTCAACTAGAGGCTGCAAGGTTATTTTCAATGTTTTGCAGTGCATTATTTCTTCATCTATATCGATTGTGTAGTTGAACTTGTCTTTATAACGCATTTCCTGAATTGTCAGATAAGACGTAACATGGTGTATTTCATCTTTAATAGAAATTATTTCTTTACCTTTGCTGATACTTATACGGAATAACTTGGAAAGAGCCGATGTCATCCTGACAACATCGTCACTGCGGTTCATCTCACCCATCCATATGATAGAATCGAGAGTATTGTAGAGGAAATGGGGATTGATTTGCGCCTGAAGAGCTTTCAGGTCGCTTTTCCTTTTAGATTCCTGCTCTGAAACTATGGTCTGCATCAGCTCATTAATTTTCCCGATCATTATATTGTATTCATAAGCTAATTCCTGAATTTCACTGGTTGCCTGAATTTCACCTATTGCATGGAATTCTCCGGACTCTACCGTTTTCATAGCGTTGCAGAGGGTTCTAACAGGTTTAGTTATGCTTTGAGATATAAAAGTAGTGGCAAATCCGACTATAATAAAAGAGATAAGGCCTATAAACACGTAATAATACTGAACGTTTTTCCAGCTGTCCATTATCTCATCTTCAAAAGAGACACTGCATATCCTCCACCCGCTTTTCTCCGATGTTACTGATAGGTAATTTTTTCCCTCTTCAAAAACAGTCTCGTTTCTCAGTATTGATTGTACAGGTTCTCTTTTTATCCCGCTGTAGACCAATTGCTGCGACGGGTGATAAATATAATTTCCCAATTGATCAACAATGAAAATATACCCTTTCTTTCCGGGAGTCAAAGAGTTGCACAACTCCTGAATGCGTATGAATTTGAGGTCGATTAATACTATCCCGAGATCTCTGATCTCTTTGCTCATTGATACAACCCAGGAGAATTTACCCTTTATAATATTCTGTACATAAGATGATGATACATATGGTTTACCGTTGAGCTCAGCAGCACCCTGATACCAGGGTGCTTCTTTGTACCTGGCAAATTCATTTAGTTCTGCCAGACTGTTATCCAGTACTATATGTTCGTTATAACCGAAGATGGCAATGGAAAAGATATCTCTTCTTGCCTTGTGAAAAGTACTTAATTTCTCTTCGATATCTCTGCTGAGAACACTATTTTCTTCATTTTCAGAAAGGATTAGAAGTTGTTCCACTTCTTCTTCGATTATAACATTATCGATTATCTGCTCCATGTCATCGAGATAGAAATTGAGCTGTGTCGCCAGCCTGTTGAGCAGCATCCTGTTTGTTTCTATCGCGTTTACTCTAATGGAAGCTGATGCCGAGTAATAGGATACGACCTGCATGATCAGAATCATAATGAAAATGAGTATAGTGAAAGTTAGATATATTCTGGAATCGAGTGTTTTTAATCTAAGAGTATTTTTCATTTCAGGGAATTCCTGAACTCCGATGTAGTCATCGATGTTCCTTTTTTAAAAATGAGTGAGAAATACCGGGGATCCCTGTATCCGACTTCTTCTGCAATTTCATATGTTTTCATCTCTGTAGTTTTAAGCATGATTTTAGCTTTTTCTATCCTTACTGCAGCAAGGTATTCTACAAATGTCTTCCCTGTGCCGGCTTTGAATATGGCAGAGAAATGACTTGGCGATATATATAACTCCCTGCACAATTCGTGAAGGGAAAAGTCGTATTTATTATAATTCTCATCTATGATCTGCTTTGCTTTAGCCAGTCTTTGAATTGATGTATTATCTCTTTTTTCTTTTATGATTATTGAAGTTTCAATAATTTTTTCTTTTAACCATGACGAAGCTTCATCAACAGATTTCCAGTCCGGTCTGTTCTGGAAGTCATTGAACATAATATCTCTTTCTTCTAAGGGCAGCAGATCTGTATCTTCGATAAATTCCAGTAAAATAAAAAAGAGGCGGTTTGTATAAATTACTGCATCTTTGGGGGTAATATAAAAGCTTTTCAATTTGGAGAAATATGTATCAATTACCTCTTCGGCTTTCTCTGTTTTCTCTCCATGGAGAATATCGGTAAAAGAGTTCTCCATTACCCGTCTCCATTCTGGAGCCGGTTGATTCTTGTTCCTCAGAGAACTTATGTGCTGAAACCCTGTCCCTCCAGTAAGTTGAAGGTAACTTATACTGTTTTTTGCTCCGTCATAAGAAATTTCCAATTCTTCAATAGTTTCTACAGATTCGCCGATTCCAATGAGAACAGGGAAGCTTTTTAGAGGTTTATCCAAATGCACAATCATATTCTCTGCCAGTTTTATCGTTGAATCAGATAATGAATCGATACTCTCCCCCTGGAGAAAGAGGACAATCTGTTCATCACGATTCTGGAATAGTTCATCTCCCTCTCTGATGAGAGAGTTAAGAATCTCTTCTTTTTCCAATCTGCTTATTTCATCCTCATAGGGACTGACGGAGACAATAATTATCTGATAAGCCTTTCCCTTATCATTTAGTTGAATAAAGTCTTTTCGCTGATTCCACTCATCGAGAGACATTCTCCCGCCTGCCATACGATAGAGAAACCTCTTCTTTAAGAGAGGGAAACTTTTCTGCAGTTTCTCTTCTAATAATGCCCGGTCCTGTATTTCATTCTGTATATCATTTAATACTTTTGTAGTTTTGTTGAGAATCTCTGTGAATTCAGCAGAAGTGACAGGCTTTAATATCAATTCCAGAATAGAATCGTATTTAATAGCTTCTCTTGCATATTCAAAATCATCGTAGCCCGTGAGCAAAAGAATCTTTATATGGGGATATTGCCTGGATACTATTTTGCTGAGTTCCAGGCCATCAACTTTCGGCATACAGATATCAGAAATTATCAAATCGACTGTATTGGTTTTAAGGTAATCCAGAACCTGACTGCCATCTTCAAAAGTTCCCTGAAAATCATATCCGCATTCAAGCCATGGTATACGGATGCTGAATCCCTCTCTTATTATATTTTCATCATCAACAAATAAAACTTTGAACAAGTAGAACCTCAACTAATAAATTAAAAACAGTATACTCTGCAAAAGCTGATTTTTGAAATAAAACAAAAAAATATGCAATTTTGATGTTTCCTCCTCAAATATTGCCAACATTGAAGGAAAGTAAAAGAAAAGCATAAAGAAAGATATTGATAAACAATTGGAAAGAGTTTATAATAAGATCACTTACAAGAAGTAGTCTCATTTTTTTAGGAGTCACCTTTTATGAATGCCAGTTTAACAGAAAGAGAGAAAAAAATACTAGATATACTTATGGAGGGAAACAACCCTTCTGTAAATGACATAAGTGATATGCTGGAAGTTTCAAAAGTGACAATACGAAGCGATTTTACTTCTCTTGAAGAAAAAGGACTCATTGTCCGAACCAGAGGGGGAGCTTTTCCCGCTTATCATCCAGATATTCTCGAAAGTCAGAAACATGCTATTGAAGAGAAACACCGAATTGCGAAAGCTGCAGCCCAAATGATCAAAGACGGAGATACGGTTATGATCAATGACGGAACAACGTCTTCTCTGATTCCGAAATATCTTCTAGGTAAAAGAGACATACACATCGTAACCAATTCCACTCTGATTTTCTCATATGCGAGAATAAATCCTTCACTGCATCTGACTCTTGTCGGAGGAACTTTTCAGCCTTCATCAGAGGCTCTTGTAGGACCGATTACTCTGGTGGATCTGGAAAACTTTCATGTAAAGTATGCTTTTGTAGGAACCAGTGGATTCTCTCTTGAAACGGGAATGACAACTCACCTTGTAGATGGGGCGGAGGTCATTAAAAAAATGAATATCCAGGCTCAGAAAACTATTCTGACTGCTGATTCAACAAAATACGGTAAAAACGGATTTGTTAAGATCCTCTCTCTCGATCATCTCGATTCTATAATATGTGACACCGGACTGGATAAAACGATTGTTGAAAGAATCAGGGAACAGGGAACAGAAATAAAACTTGTTTGAGCCTAATAGACCTTCAGGTTTTTTTGAATATATACTGACTGAGCTTATTCAAAAAATCGTAAAAAAATTAACTATTTAACCAGTGTAAAGTAGTAAGGAGAATTTTAAAAATGAAAAATGACAATTATGCAAAGCTTGCGGCAGACACTATTCGTGTTATCTCGGCAGAAGCTATTCAACAGGCTAATTCCGGCCATCCCGGTATGCCCATGGGGTGTGCAGATTTTGCCTACACACTCTGGAAAAAATATCTGCGCCACAATCCTAAAAATCCGACATGGATAGGTCGAGACCGATTTGTACTTTCTGCAGGCCATGGCTCGATGCTGCTCTATTCGCTGCTTCACCTTTTTGAGTACGGTTTATCTATTGATGAGGTTAAAAACTTCAGACAGCTTGGAAGCCTGACTCCGGGCCATCCCGAGTTCGGACACACCGCCGGCGTCGACTGTACAACAGGACCTCTCGGAAGCGGTTTTGCATCTGCAGTGGGTATGGCAATCGCATCAAAAAACTTTTCGGCAAGAACAGGACTGGATAGAACAGATCTATTTAAGGATCAGAAAATTTATGTTATCTCCGGAGATGGTTGTATGCAGGAGGGAACGACTTCTGAAGCCGCTTCACTTGCCGGCCATTTAAAACTGGATAACCTCGTGGTTTTCTATGATGACAATAGTATTACAATCGAAGGAAATACAAATAAATCATTTACTGAAGATGTGGCAAAAAGATTTGATGCTTATGACTGGCGCGTAATCAATGTAGAAAATGCCAATGATCTCGGCCAGGTTGATATCGCTCTTGCAGAGGCGGGAAACAGTGAAGGCAAACCAACTTTAATAATCGGAAAAACAACAATCGGTTTTGGATCTCCAAAAAAAGGTGGATCCCCCAGTGCTCATGGAGAACCTCTTGGCACCGATGAACTTGCTGCTACAAAAGCAGCCCTCGCCTTGCCGGCTGGGGAATTCGTTATAAGTGAAGATGTTAAAGCCGAAATCCATGCCCGTGTTGCTGAGCTCGAAGAGGAAGCCGCAAAGTGGGATGCTGAATACGATAAATACAAAAAGGCAAATCCCGATAAAGCACAATTGATTAATAATCTGGTAGAGAAAACAATTCCGGAGAACCTTCTTGAAGAATTGCTGGCAGTGACTCCTGTCGACTCACCAATAGCAACGAGAGCTTCCGGAGGGAAAATCCTTCAGAAAGTTGCTGAACTTGTTCCTGCATTATTTGGTGGTGCAGCAGACTTGGCTCCGTCGACAAAAACGAACATAGTCGGTGAAGAGAGTTTCCAGGCCCGATCATATGAGGGTAGAAACTTCCACTTTGGTGTAAGAGAGCTCGGAATGGCAATGATCGCCAATGGTATGGCACTTTACGGAACAGGTATACCTTACTCATCAACATTTTTCGTATTCTCAGATTATATGAAACCGGCTATCAGACTGGCTGCTTTACAGGGATTAAATGAAATATATGTATTAACCCATGATTCATTTTTCGTCGGTGAAGACGGACCGACTCATGAGCCAATTGAACAGCTTCCCATGTTGAGATCTATTCCCGATATGACAGTAATCAGACCGGCAGATGCCAATGAAGCGGCTCACGCCTGGAACACTGCAGTTAGAACTCAGGGTCCGGTTGCTCTTATTATGACCAGACAGAATCTGGCTCCTCTGGAACCGGCTATGGCTGCAAAAATTGATATGTCAAAAGGTGCTTATGTATTGAGTGATGATGCGGATTATGAAATGATCATCATTGCAACAGGTTCTGAAGTCAACCTAGCTCTCGATTCAGCAGAAATGCTCAGAAAAGAAGGTAAGAAAGTTAGAGTCGTCTCTATGCCTTCAAGAGAAATCTTTGAAAGACAGGACAAATCATACAGAGATTCAGTATTGCCGATGACTTGCGCTAAACGTGTTTCCATTGAAGCGGCCACAACATACGGTTGGGGTAAATATGTCGGACTGGAAGGGCTGGCGATCGGTATCGATCACTTCGGTGAATCTGCTCCCGCATCTGTACTTCAGAAAAAATTCGGTTTTGTACCGGAAGCTGTCGTAGAGAAAATCAATTCACACTTCGCATAAATAATTCGAACAACACCAGTAGGGGGCGGTTGTGCCCACCCCCTACTTTTTTACAATGTTTACACTACTTTTACAGTGAGTTAACCATAGAAGTGGAGCAATTCTCTATATTGTTAATATCAGAACTCTCCTGATATTAACTTTATTCGGCGAGTCAACATTATGGAAGCGAGCTTTCTTATGTTGACTTTGTTACAGAAGCGGTATTGCCGCAACCTATTCGAACATAGTTTCACTGAAACTTTATTTAGATCTTTAGTTTTCAAATATAGAGAGTTCATTATATCCGGTTGCCATCTGGCAGCCTTTTTTTTGGATTATTGAGAGAAGAAACATAATAATTTTTAACAGAGGTTTATCTGTTATGAAATTCAAAACTCTTAAAAACACAACCCCTTTGTCATTATCATTCTTGTCTCATTTGTTATGGCATTAAAAGGCAAAATTCTATAATATCCACATATGAAAGTAGAACGATTGATCTCCATTCTTATGCTTCTTCTCAATAAAAGGAAACTCACAGCTAAAGAATTATCCGAATATTTTGAGGTTTCCGTCAGAACGATACAGCGGGATATGGATACTTTGTGCAATGCCGGGATTCCTATATACGGAGATGTCGGAAAATATGGTGGGTATCAGCTAACTGAAAATTACAAACTCAACAGAAGTTTTCTCACTTTGAAGGAGATGGACACTCTTGTTGTGATGTTGAGGGGATTTAAGGATACTTTATTTACCGATTCAATAAGAACCATTCTGGAAAAGATGGGAAGTTTGAACAAAACCTCTCCTTCAATAAATAATTTTCATATTGATATGGCCCCCTGGGGGGCAGAGAGTGAGTTCGCTGAGAAACTGAATGCTATCAATAAAGCTATCGAGGAACAGAGAATCCTGTCCTTTAAATATTATGACCTCTACAGTAAAAAAACGGATAGGACCATAGAACCTTATACTATCTTGCTGAAGAGTAATTCCTGGTATATTTACGGTTATTGTCTTTTGAGGGAAGAATACAGAATGTTTAAAATCACCAGAATATATGATCTGGATATTTTAACAAATCATTTTGTTCCCAGAGACGATGTGCTCGAGCCCGATATGATCGGAAAAGCTGATAATGATAGGGAAAGCACAACATTTAAAATCAGATTCGCTCCACAGCTCAGAAGTCGGATTCCCGATTATTTTGATCTTGATAAATCTATTGAAGAAGATGATGGCTCGATTGTACACATATCCTCATTTCCAGTGGATGAATGGCTTTATTCACTATTCATGAGCTTTGGGAGCGGTGCGGAAATCCTCGAACCCCGGTGGCTGAGAGATGAAGTTATAAACAGAATAAAAAAAATGAATATATTGTACAAACTATGACACAATGTTGTCGTAATATACCTTCTATACTATTCCCAGATGATATTGAAGGAGAAATATATGGAACAGAATGTATGTCAGAGTTGTGCTATGCCTATGTCAGGTCCTGAGCAGATGGGAAAAGAAAAAGACGGGACAATCAATAGTGATTACTGCTGTTATTGTTACAAAGATGGTTCTTTTGACAATCCTGAAGAAACACTGGAAGAGATGATTAACACATCAGTTCCTTTTATGGTTGAACAGGGCATGGAGGCCGATACAGCCAGAAAGAGCCTTGAAGCTCTTCTTCCAGGTTTAAAACGCTGGAAAAAGTAATAATTTTTGTTTTTATGCGAACCACCTCAAAGAAGAGGTGGTTCTTTTTTTGAAAAGAGCTTAAAATTTCACAAGAAACTTTTATGGAGTCATAATGGAATATCGACTATTGGGTAATACAGGTGTCAAAGTTTCCGAATTGTGTTTCGGTACAATGTCTTTTGGTGGTGATGCAGACAAAGAAACATCTTATGAAATGTATAAAGCAACAAGAGAAGCGGGAATCAATTTTTATGATTGCGCCAATGTCTATCAAAAGGGTATTGCCGAAGAGTATCTAGGTGAGTTTTCTTCTCAAGACCGTCAGAATCTGGTAATCACGACTAAAGCGTATTTTCCAATTAGTGATGATGTAAACGGCCAGGGTGCTTCGAGAAAGCATCTCTATCAATCTCTCCACGATAGTTTAAAACGATTGAAAACAGATTATATTGATCTATTTTATATTCACAGATTTGATGAGAATACGGCGATTTCCGAGACTATGAGAGTTCTCGATGATATGGTGCGGGAGGGTAAGATCCTCTATCCGGCAGTAAGTAATTTTGCCGCATGGCAAGTTGCCAAAGCTAATGGAATCGCTGAAAGAGAAGGGCTCTCGACTATCAAATGCATCCAACCTATGTACAATCTCGCTAAAAGACAGGCAGAGGTGGAACTTTTGCCAATGGCTTTGAGCGAGAATATCGGAGTGACTACCTACAGTCCTCTCGGAGGAGGATTGCTGACAGGGAAATACGGTAAGAGCAGGAAACCCGATTCCGGCAGATTGGTGAATGATAAAATGTATGGAAAGCGCTATGGGAATAATCGGAATTATGAAACTGCTGAATTATTCACAGAATACGCGGAAAAACACGGTTACAATCCAGTTTCTCTCGCAATCAAATGGGTTGCATCACACAAATCTGTTACTTCTCCCATAATTGGTGCGCGAAATGCTGATCAACTGATAGATTCCCTCAATTCCGTAGACATAATTATGACTGAAGATTTGCGACAGGCTATATCTTCATTCAGTGAAGAACCGGCTCCGGCTACAGATCGAAATGAAGAAAAATCAGATTTTAATTATTCGGTAAAATTAAAAAAATGAAAATAGCCTTAATGCAGATGAATACAGTATGGGAAAATATTGGTGAAAATCTGAAAAAGGCTGAAGAACTCATTATCAGAGCCTGTAATGAAGAGTGTAATGTTGCTGTGTTTCCCGAGATGTTTGCTACGGGTTTTTCAATGAACACTTCAGAAATAGCTGAAAAACCCAATGGTTTTCTGTTAAACCGCTTAAAAAAAATGGCTGGGGAAAGGGATATGGCTATCATTGCCGGTTTGGCAGAACGTGTTGATACTCATTATGAAAATCGGGCTTATGCCATTGATGAAATAGGGAATATCGTAGCCCAATATACAAAAAACTATGGTTTTTCCTACTCCGGTGAAGATAAAAAATATCAATCGGGAGATAAGCAGGTAGTTTTCGAGCTCAATGAAGTACATGCTTCTGTATTTATCTGTTATGACCTGCGCTTTCCCGAAATATTCAGAAAAGTGGCGAAGTCTGTCTCACTTATCTTTGTCATTGCCAATTGGCCGGACAGCAGGATCGATCAATGGGATATCCTGCTCAAAGCCAGAGCTATAGAAAACCAGTGTTTTTTTATTGCTGTTAACAGAACAGGGACTGATGATTCGGGCTTAACATACAACGGTCACTCTCAGGTGATTAACCCGACGGGACAAGTTGTAAAACCGGTTTTCGCTGATGATGAAATGCTTGTTGTTGATATTGATGAAGGGGAAACCGCCTTTGTCAGAGAACGGTTTCCCTTTTTGAAAGATATGAAAGAAGGAGACGGGAGACAGGAGTAAGGAGACGAGAAGAGGCGATTCGCATTTGCTAAATCTCAATATTCTCCTGATATATCTTCCTGATCAGACGAAAAATAATAAGGTCAAATTAAGCTTAGTGAGACCAGTGGAATTATTTTGATTCATTCTTCCGGTCTCCGTCCTCCCGTCTCCTTCTCTACAAGATTTCTCCCGGATTATATTTCACTGTTTCCGGATATAGATCTGTCCATTTTTTAACATCTTTACAGAAGATATCAATCTGAGCAGAAGCAGCACCAACAAGCTCTTCACCTCTTGAAAGAATAGCCTCGAGCTCTTCCATAGAAAGACCGAGCCGATTATCGGCAGCCAGGCGGTCGAGTAAATCATTCCTGTTGATCTTACCGTTTCTCAGGTCGCCTACAGTTGCAACAGCGTGCTCCTTGATAGCTTCATGAGCAGTTTCTCTACCGGCACCTTTTTTAACAGCTTCCATCATAACGGTTGTTGTCGACAGAAATGGAAAATAATGCGTATTTTCTCTATCAATAACTGCGGGGAAAGTGGTCATCTGATTTAAAATAGTAAGGAATGTTTCAAAGAGACCGTCTATTGCATAGAAGCTATCCGGTAGGGCTACTCTCCTCACAACAGAACAGGACACATCTCCTTCGTTCCACTGGTCTCCGGCAAGCCCGGCAACCATATTCATATAACCATTTATAATTACATGGAATCCGTTGACTCTTTCACAGGAACGGCTGTTCATTTTATGAGGCATGGCCGATGAGCCGACCTGTCCTTTTGCGAATCCTTCACTGGCAGTTTCGTTACCGGCCATGATTCTAAGGGTTTTGGAGAAACTGGAAGGTCCGCTGCTCAGCTGATAGAGGGCGCTGACAACCTGATGGTCGAGACTTCTCGGATATACCTGTCCAACGGCATTAATACTCTGACTGATGCCCAGATGTTTTATGATTTTCGATTCGAGCTGATTCACTTTTTCAGTGTCGCCATCAAACAAAGTCAATTGATCCAGTTGGGTCCCTACAGCACCCTTGATACCTCTTACGGGATAATTTTCAATAATTCTATTTAAGTTTTCAATTGCGAAGAGCAATTCCTGGCCGAACATGGCTATGCGTTTACCCAATGTCGTTGGTTGAGCGGCAACGTTGTGTGTTCTGGCAGTTATGATCTGGTTTCGATAGAAATCTGCTTTTTCTGAAATCTTATTCAGTGCGGTGATAGCTTTTGATCGGATGATAAGAAGACTTTTGTATACTTGAAGCTGTTCAACATTTTCTGTAAGATCCCGGCTTGTCATCCCTTTGTGAATATGTTCATGGCCGGCAAGATCGCAGAACTCTTCAATTCTGGACTTTACATCATGACGGGTTAATTTTTCCCGATTTTTTATTGACTCGAGGTTTACCTGGTCTTTCACTTTCTCATAGGCGGCAATTACATTCTCACCTATGGGCAATCCCAATTCTTTTTGAGCTTTTAATACGGAGATCCATAGATCCCGTTCCATCAGTATTCGTCCTTTAGGGGACCATATTTCTTTCATCTTTTGAGATGCGTACCTTTGAGCAAGCACGTTTTCTATCTGTTCCATGTCAATTTATATCAGGTTCTCTAATTTCAGGTCAATGAAATGGTTTATCCTTTGGATTTTTTTTCATTAATACATTAATCTAATAGAAGTAGAGACATCTGAGAGGTAATAGTATGGACAGTTTTACAGTAGATATGATGATGAGCGAAGCGACTATCAAATTTACGGATAATCTTGTCTCAAATACTGTCGAAGATCTGCGTGAAACCTTGAAGAAGTTATTATCAGATCAAATTGATAAGATATATATGGATTTTCAATCAGTCGATATGATTGATTCAATGGGAATCGGTTTGCTTGTTTCAACTCACAATACATTAACTGCCAGGAATTCAGAATTGGTAATCTTAAATCTGTCGAGTGATTTGCATGAACTGTTCTCTGTAATGCGGCTCAATGAATTTTTTAAAATCCAGTAGGTTCGATAGGGACAGATCGCAACCTGTCCCTACTGTCTATCGGAATGATATTTCAATCTTTTCCTGATCGTCAACTTTCACACCGATTTTTTCCAACTGGTCCCTTACTTCATCGAGATCGGAACTGTTTTCAGAAGTGATATGGGAAAAGAGCTCATCATCCTCGACGATTTTCTCAAAATTCATATCCATAATAATTACTTCAGAATTGCTGGAATAAGCAGCGTTAGTATCGCTTATGTTTCCGTTTACTTTTATTTTGAACCAGAAGTGCATCGTTTTATATATCTGTTTCAATTGTTCCTTCATACCGTCATCGGCTTCTGGAGCTGACTCCGCATCGAAATCTTCACTGTCACTTTCCCACTCTTCTTCTTCACCGGAAGATGAAATTACAGTCAGCTTTGATGTCCCGCCTTTTTTGAAATCAAATGTTATCCACTCAGAATCATCCTCCTCCATTTCTACTGGAGAAGTCATTGGTGTTGCTGTCGTTCTCACTTTTGATATATCCGTAAAGCTGTAGAATGCCTTATATCCGGCAAAGAGAGAATCTTCCGCCATCGGCTCTACTCTGTCAAAACGGACTGTTTCACCCATTTGAACCGCACGATTAGACAGTTCTTTCTGGTTTATCATGTTGGGATCGGTAGTTTCTTCTCCCAGATTCATAAAAGCCATATATTCTTTCTGAACCTGAAAAGTCTGGATGATTTCACCACTGCCATCTTTGTTTACAACAATTTCGATACCGCTGGACAGACATCCCGAAAGAAGAATTGCTGTAATGAGCAGAGGCAGGATCTTAAAAACTTTTTTCATATTTTTTCCTTTAATTAATAAATATCATGTACTCAATCAATGATAAGAAATCCAGTTGATTTTTTCCATAATTTTAATTTTCAAACTCCGAGTACAAACATAATCATCATGAATAGTATAAGAGTGACTATTGTAGATAATACCAGCAGGTTGTTGTAAAATAAATTTTCGTTCTTAAACTTGTCTCCTAGAAAAACAGGGATTATAAAGGGTGGTGGAAGCAGAAAGAATGTTATAAATGCGTAGAGCATAGTCTTATTTATTTCCATAACGAATTCCCTCGTAAATAGAATTAGAACAGTACCGAGAATCCCAATTGATAACAATCTGAGACTTATCAGGTGGAAGCCGGCTTTCCAGGGAATATGATTTATCTGTAGGCTGTACCCGACTGTCAGAAGAATTAGAGGTGAGACAAGTTGAGATAATAATGTAAGTGTTGCCCAAATTGAAGAAACCAGAATATTTCCCTCTATTGATTTATAAATCCCTGTAAGATTCAGGAATATAGCTGCAAATATTGCTATGATAATTGGTGATTTAATAAAGGACTTTACAATATTCAGGAATTTTACTTTCCCATGCTCTTGTGATTCGAGCATAGGCGCATAAAAAAACCAGATAAAAAACTCATGCCCCAGTCCGATTAATAGGATGTAATGGAGATTATCCATACCGAAAATACTGGAAAATAGGGCGACACCGATCATACCAAACTCAAATCCCGTAAAGAAAAATGGCGATAGAGGATAATCACAGATTCGCGTTTTCTGATAAAGTATTCCAAGCCAGTACAGGATAAGGCAGAATACAAAAGTCGCGGCAAATAACAATATGGCGCTTAATTTTATTTCCATTTCTGAAAAGGAGAGAAAGAGTACTGCCGGAAGGGCGACATTGACAATTAACTTTTTGAGCCCGACTATGATCGAATCATTGAGAATCCTTATCTTCCTGAGCACATAGCCAATTGTCATTATTAGAAAAATGGGTACAAAGCGGGATAGTATTTCAAGCATTTATAAAATTTGGATTATTTGGGACAAATTGTCAATTACACTTATAATTAACTTGAGGTGTGTAAAATGTATAGAGCCGAACCGACCAGATACGACAATATGAAATTCAGAAAATGTGGAAATAGCGGCTTGAAACTGCCAATTTTGTCACTGGGCTTATGGCATAATTTCGGCTATCAATCGTCATTTGAAAAATCAGGAGAATTGCTCCGAACAGCATTTGATCTGGGTATTACACACTTTGATTTAGCAAATAATTACGGTCCTCCACCGGGATCGGCAGAGGAGAATTTCGGAAGAATCCTTCATAGTGATTTTGCATCTTATAGAGATGAACTCATCATTTCAACAAAAGCGGGTTATCTTATGTGGCCGGGGCCTTATGGAGAGTGGGGATCAAGAAAATATCTATTATCCAGTTTGGAACAGAGTTTAAAAAGAATGAATCTCGATTATGTCGATATTTTTTATTCCCATCGATATGATCCCAATACGCCATTGGAAGAGACTATGGGAGCTTTAGCTTCAGCGGTCAAACAGGGGAAAGCACTCTATGCGGGTATTTCTTCATATTCAGCTGAAAAAACCTTGGAAGCTTCCAGAATCCTAAAGGGAATGGGAGTTCCCATACTCATACATCAACCGTCATATTCAATGCTTAATAGATGGGTTGAAGATAAACTTCTGGAAACTTTGATTGAAGAGGGGATAGGTTGTATTCCTTTTACTCCTCTTGCACAGGGATTGCTTACAAATAAATACCTCAATGGTATACCGTCAGATTCTCGTGCAGTAAAAGCAGACAGTTTTGTAAAAGATCGTTATCTGAGTGAAGATAATCTGCTTCATATAAAAAAACTGAATTCTATTGCTGAGAAAAGAGGTCAGAGTCTGGCCCAGATGGCTCTCGCCTGGATTGCAAGGCAACCAGCTGTTACCAGTGTATTGATTGGCGCAAGCAGACCGGAGCAATTAATTGAGAATGTCAGAGCATTCGATAATCTTATTTTTGCAGATGAGGAATTGAAAGAAATAGATAAATACGCACTTGAAGGCGGTATCAATCTCTGGGCGGAATCCAGTGAAATTTAATATTCTTCTGATAACTTTTCCACATCTCTTTTATAGACGGGTTTTGTCATGATGCGGTAATCTTTGCCCGGGAGTTTTTTTATCAGTTTCTCTTTGAATAATATCGAATCTCCCAGGGCTGTTATGAATATAACTCTGGCATCTTTATCGAATTCATATATTTCTTCAGCAGCTTCAGGACCGGTTTTTACATTCATATTATTGTCCAGCGATATATAGTCGGGATTCTTTTTTTTGTAGGAAAGTATGGCCGATTCACCATTGTCCTGAAAATCGAGAACATTCCAGCCCAGTTCTGTAAAATATTTTGCCAGGTAAAATTGAACATAAAGAGAATCATCGACAATGACTATTGATTTTCCATCGGGATTTCTATTTTTAAAATTTTCCAGTCGTGCTGTAACGAATGCGTTTTTTTCCTCTTTTCTCTCTTTTCTTATTTCTGTCAGAATCGTGGTGAAGACAGCTGAGTCCATATGATCGATATCATCTCGCCCCTGTAGCTGATAAAGTGTGCGGTAGGACTCTGCTTTTGTTTTTACCCGTTCATATGGCATCTCAAACCAAGTGGCAAGTTCTCGCAGCATTTCATCAAAATCATCAACACGGTAAGGTGGGAGATTGATTGTAAAAATGGTTCCCCCTTCTGGATTATCAGAAATAGTCAGGTTGCCTTCTTCCTGATTGATGATATTGTTGGTTATCCATAATCCCCGTCCGCTGCCCTCAATGTTTTCTGTAGCTTCCCTTCGGTAAAATTTTTCAAGGATCTTTTCCTTTTCCCCATCGGGAATACCTATACCGAAATCAATAATATGCACTTTTATGGTGTGATCTTTTTCAACTAATATTTTCACTTTATTATTTTCACCTGTGTATTTGAGGGCGTTTTCTATGAGATTTGATATGGCATTTTTAAACAGAGCAGATGTCTGAACAAAGAGAAACTCAGGAGCTAGAAATTCAACTTCAATACGGTCGTGACTCATCAATGGAAGTCTTTTTGATGTAACTTTGATATTTTCAATTAATTCCACAATTGAAACGATTCTCTTCTTTGATGACATTATTCCAGTTGCTTCAGTGATCAATGCCTGTATATCTTCTACGGACTCATTAATAGAACTTTTCAGTTTGGAGTCGATAATCTGGTTGATTTCATATTTCAGGCTGATGAAATGGTTTTTTGTATCGTGAGAAAGAATATCCAGGCTGGTTTCAAGGATGTTGGTCTTTTCGATGAGTTTCAGTTCCTGCTCTTTGAGCTTTTCTGTGCGTTCCTCAACGATTCTTTCGATCTCTTTATAGGATCTTTGTAAGTTTTCTTCGGCTATTTTCTGATTCTGTATTATATCCGAGTAATCTGATTTTATCAGAGCCAGAGACTGATAGAGTCTTTTGAATGGATTACTATCTTCCAGATCAAAATCGGGAAGATTGCTGCTTTTCAGATCCCAGCTGAGTTCATTGATAAAGTAGAGTAATTTATTGATTTCCTCATTTTCATCAATCACATCAACTGATTCTTTTTCCAATTTTCTGTTCTTAAACAATTGAAGAGCTTTTGATACGGCCAATTCATAGTTCTTATAGAGAAAAAGAGGGAATTTCTTTGAGTATAACTTTTTGCCCAATTCGAAATACCAGCGAATAAAGGGCTGTCCGTTGTATCCGAGCAGTCCCAGAAGATGACCTCTTCTCTCTTCCCCCAGAAGCATTTCTGTAAATAGTAATCTGCTGCTTTTATCTATTTTACCTTTTAACCGGGAATAGTCTTTCAGTTCAATATGATCTTTATCATATAGACCTGTATATTTCAGAAATTCTTTGCGGCAACTAATGAAGCGTTTCATACCCTGGCTGTCACTGTTGCCTACAGGAATTGAAAGAAACATATTCTCTCCGAGAAGCATAAATGTAACAGAGTATGAATCATTTAATTCAATATCATCCCATTCGGGGAAAGCCCTGATCGGTAAACCACTGACAGGGCAGATATTTTCTCCTTGCTGCAATTCCATATTTATAAGTATGAGCTGTAAATCCATGAATTCAAGACACTATTTTATCATTTTGGGAAAAATAAAATAAAAACTAAAAGTAAAGCATTTGGAAAGGTTTATGAAAGAAAAAAGAAAACAAGTAGTTGACTAAAAGATGGAAGCGAAAGATAATACAAAGTATAACGAAACTTAAAAATAATTTAAATGAAAATATAGGAGTTGCTAATGGCTGATAAGGTTTTAATGCCGAAACAGGGAAACTCAGTAGAATCATGCATCATAGTTTCATGGTTGAAAAAAGAGGGTGATGCTGTCGCAATAGGCGATATCATATGTGAAGTAGAAACAGATAAAGCTACTATAGAAGTCGAATCGAGTTTTGAAGGAACAATCCTGAAAACTTTTTATGAAGAAGATGATGATGTTCCCGTACATAATCTGATTGCCCTGATCGGTGAACCGGGAGAAGATATCAGTCAGTTCAGTAATGAAGATGCCGCTGAAGAGATTGTAACTGAAGAAGCATCCCAAGTTCCTGTAAAAGTAGAAGAGTCCATTCCTGTTGTTATTCCTGCAGAAACCGTTGAAGGTAAGAGAATCGGTTCGCCAAGGGCTATGAATCTCGCTGCGGCAAAAGGACTTGATATAAGAACTGTTTCCGGGTCAGGACCTGAAGGAAGAGTCATTGAAAGAGATATACTCGCTTTGACAAAAGAATATCCTTCCATGTCTCCGGCGGCAATTGAAGAAATGTTGAAAACGGGAAAACCGGCACCTGTAAAAGGAAGTGGAATCGGTGGAAGAGTTCTTCTAACCGATGTACAGAAGTCAGAAGTTTCAACTTCTTCAGCTGTACCTCAAGGGGGAACAACAGCCGAAGTTTATCCTGGACCTGTTCAGGAAATAAAAGTTCGCGGTATCAGAAAAATCACTGCAGAGCATATGTTTAATTCTATATCTACAACTGCTCAGTTAACATTAAATACATCAGCTGATGCTTCGGGATTATTAGCCATTAGAAAGAAATTTAAAACTAGCGATGAGTCATTTGGTCTACAGAAAATAACTATAAACGACCTCATACTATTTGCAGTTTCAAAAACACTACCTAAATTCCCTGAAATGAACCAGCACTTTCTGGGAGATAAGATTCTTCAATTTGAAAAAATCCATCTCGGTTGTGCTGTTAATACGGAAAAGGGTTTATTGGTACCAGTTATTAAAGATGCTGGTTCCTATTCATTGAAATCATTATCCGATAAAGGAAAAGAGCTTTTTGGTGCTGCATTGGAAGGCAAGTCTAATCCCGATGATTTAAGTGGTGGAACTTTTACCATTACCAATCTCGGTTCAATGGGAATTGAGAGCTTCACTCCTGTTTTGAACAAACCTGAAGTGGGAATTCTCGGTGTTTGTGCCATTAATCTGAAACCAGTTCAAAGAGATGGAGATGTGAAGTTTATTCCCCACATGGGGCTATCTCTGACATTTGATCACCAGGCAGTAGATGGAGCTCCTGCAGCTGCTTTCCTTAAAGCACTTGTAATTGCTATTGAAAATATTGAATTGCTAACGGCAATCTAAAAAAGATATTACGGGGGGCTGGTCGCATGAGTACATGCTGCTCGCCCATGCATCCTTGGACACCTAGTGTCGGGACCCGTATATAGTCGTAAGGGGTTTTTTGTGTACGATATTATTATTATCGGTGCCGGACCGGGTGGTTATGTAGCTGCTGAGAGAGCCGGAGCCAGAGGGAAAAAAGTTCTTATTATTGAGAAAGCCGACCTCGGCGGTGTTTGTCTCAACAGAGGCTGTATCCCTACAAAGAGTTTATTAAACTCATCAAAATTATATAAAAAAGCAAAGAGCAGCCAGAATTACGGTGTTCATGCAGAAAATGTCACTTTTAATCTGGAAGAGGCCATGTCCTGGAAAGATGAAGTGATCAAAACCATGAGAAATGGTGTTGCTTTCCAGATGAAACACAGCAAAGTGGAAGTTATTACAGGAGATGCCAGGTTTTCAGGTGGAAAAAAAGTTGTTGTTGATGGAGTTGAGTACGAAGGTGAGAATATCATCCTCGCAACAGGTTCAAGACCTTTTGTTCCCCCGATTCCCGGAGCTGATAGTGACAATGTCTTAACCAGTCGAGAAGTTCTCAATATTACGAAACTTCCCTCATCTGTTGCCGTTATTGGTGGTGGAGTCATCGGTCTGGAGTTTGCTTCTTTTTTCTCCAATCTGGGAATTAAAACTGATGTTGTTGAAATGATGGATGAAATCATCCCTTTCATGGATAAGGATCAGGCAAAACTTATGAGAAGGGAAATGAAAGCCATTAAGTTTCATCTCGGTTCAAAAGTTGAAAAGATAGATGGTTCAAAAGTTCTCTTCACAAAAAAGGGAAAGGAAGAGATTCTCGATGCAAAATTGATCCTCATGTCTGTCGGCAGAAGACCGAATATTGAAAGCTTTGAAGGATCGGGACTCGATATTGAAAGAGGCCGTGTCAAAGTCGATGAGAAAATGAGGACAAATCTTCCCGGAGTATTTGCAATCGGTGATGTTACCGGTGAATCTCTTCTCGCTCATTCAGCATCAAGGATGGGTGAAGTCGTTGTTGAACAGATCTGCGGCGGTGATGATCATATGAGATACAATGCTGTACCCTGGGCTGTTTATACATATCCTGAAGCTGCGGGATGCGGTTTGACCGAATCCGAAGCTAAAGATAAAGGGATCAAAGTAAAAACAGCTTCCATGCTTATGAGGGGCAACGGAAGGTTTTTCGCTGAAAACGGAAAAGCCGGCGGGACATGCAAAGTCATTGTTGATGCTGAAACTGAAGTTTTACTGGGAGTACATCTTCTGGGTGCCCAATGCAGTGAAATGATTGCCGGTGCGGCAGCTATGATAGAAGCGGAACTGCGAGTCAGTGAAATTAAAGAAATTATATATCCCCATCCATCGGTATCGGAAATTATTAAAGATACTTTGTGGAATTTATAGAAAAAGATATTATGGGCGATGCAAAGCATCGGGGACCCGTACATAGTCGCAATAGGAGTTAGAAATGCCAAGATCGCAAATAGTAGACCCAATTGAAGTCAGAAAACCAAGTGTAGTAAAAATAAACGATATCCCTGTAAATCAGTACAAACCGGATATTAAAAAAGAACTGAAAAAATACGGGAAAGATGGCCTGAAAAATATCTATTACGATATGCTCATGGTCCGTGAGTTCGAAATGATGCTCAATTCCATCAAAACAGAGGGTTCATACCAGGGAATCACATACAATCACAGAGGTCCCGCACACCTTTCAGCCGGTCAGGAATCTGCTGCAGTAGGTCAGAGTTACAATCTTACAGCAGATGACTTTATTTTCGGATCACATAGATCGCATGGAGAAATCCTTTCTAAATCATTTTCCGCCATCAGACAGATGGGTGAAAAAGATCTTATTGGAATAATGGAAACATTTTTCGGTGGAGATTGCCTCAAAGTCGTTGAAAAGGGTTTTAAAAACGGAAATACAGCAGATCTTGCTGAGAACTTTATTCTCTATGGTGCACTTGCTGAGATTTTTGCCCGTGAAACAGGATTTAACAAAGGCCTCGGTGGTTCAATGCACACTTTCTTCTCTCCTTTTGGAAGTATGCCGAATAACGCCATTGTTGGGGGAAGTGCCGATGTCAGTATGGGGGCGGCTCTTTACAAAAGAGTGAATAGAAAGCCGGGAATCGTTATCGGTAATATCGGAGACGCTTCACTTGGTTGCGGACCTGTATGGGAAGCTCTTTCTATGGGATCAATGGACCAGTACACGACATTATGGGACAAAGAACTCGGTGGCAATCCTCCGTGGATGCTCAATATTTTTAATAACTTTTACGGAATGGGTGGACAGACATCCGGTGAAACAATGGGTTACGGTATGGCTGCCAGAGTTGGCGCCGGAGTTAATCCCGATAATATGCATACAGAACGTGTTGATGGATTTAATCCACTGGCTGTTGCCGATGCAATGGAGCGAAAGAAAAAACTTCTCCTTGCAGGTAAAGGTCCTGTTTTCATGGAAACAATTACTTATAGATTGTCAGGACATTCACCTTCCGATGCTTCTTCTTACAGAACGAAAGAAGAGATGGATGCCTTCAAAGAAAATGACAGTATGATCTCTTATGGGGATTACCTGCAGGAAAACAGCGTTATCAGTGAAAGTGAAAGAAACGAACTGAAAGCTAAGGTTGTTGAAAAAATCACTAATACCATGTCATTGGCTATCAATGATGAAGTTTCTCCTCATGTAAACGGAAAATTTATTGAATCGGTAATGTTTTCCAATGGAAATGAACCGAAACTAGATGATCGTGAACCGGAAGTTCTTCTTTCAAAAGAAGACAATCCCATGGTGAAAACCAATAAAAGAAAAAACAGATTTGCCTTCGATGAAAAGGGTAAACCTTATTCAGCAGCGAGAACATTTACATTAAGAGACGGCTTGTTTGAAGCCATGTTACATAGATTTTATGAAGATCCAACCATGGTAGCCTATGGTGAAGAAAACAGAGACTGGGGTGGAGCATTTGCTGTTTACCGTGGTCTGACAGAGGCTCTTCCCTACCATAGATTGTTCAACTCTCCTATTTCCGAAGCGGCTATTGTCGGTAGTGCAGTAGGATATGCCATGAGTGGTGGCCGTGCCGTTGCCGAGTTAATGTATTGTGACTTTATGGGACGTGCGGGAGATGAGATCTTCAACCAGATGCCCAAATGGCAGTCAATGAGTGGTGGTGTATTAAAAATGCCATTGGTATTAAGAGTTTCCGTAGGTAACAAATACGGAGCTCAGCACTCCCAGGACTGGACAGCATTAACGGCTCATATTCCGGGATTGAAAGTTATGTTCCCGACAACCCCTTACGATGCGAAAGGGATGTTGAATCTTGCTTTAAGAGGAACTGACCCGGTCATATTCTTTGAAAGCCAGAAACTCTACGGTATCGGAGAGATGTTTGAAAAAGATGGAGTTCCAGAAGGTTACTACGAAGTACCCGAGGGGGAACCGGCAGTCAGGAGAGAAGGTAAAGACCTTACTATTTTGACAATCGGATCAACATTGTACACCGCAATGGATGCAGCAGAAAAATTACAGGCAGAACACGGTCTGGAAGCTGAAGTGATAGATATGAGATTTATGAACCCTCTCAATTATGAGAAGATTATAGAGTCTGTAAAGAAAACAGGAAGAATACTCCTGGCATCAGATGCCAGTGAGAGAGGTTCCTTCCTCCATACAGCAGCATCGCATATCAGCAGACAGGCATTTGATTACCTCGATGCACCACCGGTAGTTGTCGGTGCCATGAACTGGATTACACCTCCTGCAGAAATGGAAGACTACTTCTTCCCAAGTGCAGACTGGATGATCGATGCCGTTCATGAACAGATTCTCCCCTTAAAAGGTTACTCTGCAAAAAGCAACCAGACAAATGGAGAAGTAATGAGAAGAAATAGAGAGGGTGTCTAAACTTTCTTTATAGAATAGTCCCGACCGGAGCAAAGGAGTTGAAATGGATAAAATAACTTTTACTAACCTGAAAGTCAAAATGAGAGAAACCACTGCTAACCAAAACAATAATGAAGTGAATAACCATGTGCACACCACTTATTCATTCAGCCCCTACACACCGGCCGGGGCGGCTTTTTATGCATGGAAAGCGGGACTGAATGCAGTCGGGATAATGGATCACGACAGTATTTCCGGTGCCGATGAGATTATTGATTCCTGTAAAATCCTGGGAATTGGCTCTACATGCGGCTTCGAGCTTCGTGTGAATATGAATGGAACATCAATGGAGGGCAAAAAACTTAACAATCCCGACTCTGTGAATATAGCTTATATGGCGATTCACGGTGTTCCTCAATCTGCCTTTCGTGAAGTGGAAGCCTTTCTGGCTCCTTTAATGGAAGAGAGAAATAAACGCAACAGAAAAGAAGTAGAAAGCCTCAACCGGTTAATCGGCAATTTCCCTATAGAACAGATCGATTTTGAAAAGGATGTCTATAATCAGTCTAATGCCGGTTTAAAGGGTAGCATTACCGAGCGTCATATTCTCTATGCCTTATCAGTGAAAATCACTGATAAATTCGGAAAAGGGAAAGAAACAGTCAATTTCCTTGAAAACGCAATGAGCCTTGACTTGTCGGCGAAAGTGAAAGGATTTCTCAACGATGAGAGAAATCCTCATTATCTATATGACCTGCTGGGTGTATTGAAATCCAATTTCCTCAGTCAGTTTTTTATTCAACCGGACTTCAATGAGTGCATCAATGTGCAGACAGTTGTTGATTTTGCCAATTCTATCGGAGCGATTCCAGCTTATGCTTACCTTGGGGATATAACTGATAGTGCCACAGGTGATAAAAAAGCTGAGAAATTTGAAGATGATTTTATAGAACCATTATTTGAAGAGCTGAAGAGTATCGGATATAAAGCTATAACTTATATGCCTCCGAGAAATACGAAAGATCAACTGAAACGAGTTCAGAAACTCTGTTCCAAACTGGGATTTATGGAGATCAGCGGAGTGGATATTAACTCTTCACGGCAGACATTCAATTGCCCTGAAGTCCTCGATCCTGATTTTTCCCATTTGATAGGTTCCACCTGGGCACTGATCGCACATGAAAAACTGACGTCTATTGATCAGAAATTCAGTCTTTTCAGTAAGGAAAATGAACTAGCTTCTTTATCTCTTGATAAAAGAATCTTTTTGTACAGCAAAGCAGGGCAATTACTCGATCCTTCTAATCCGGGATTAACAGAAGAAATAAAAGAAATACTAAAAAAAGAGAAATTAAAATGAAAGACAGTGTAAAAATAGCTTCACAATTACGTGGGCTCTCATATAAAGACAATAAAGCGGAAATAGTAACTTTTACCTCAGAATTGCAAGTTTCAAATGGAGAAACTCTCAATATAACAGCGAGTTCATTTTCCGGTGAATCTCAGGCCAAAGAAAGTCTTATTACTGATGTTTTCAAACAGTATGTTCAGGAAAAAGGGATGTCTCCGGAGATCATTAATATTGATGGAATCGGAAGTTTCCTCATAGGCTCCTCCTATGATAAAGCCAATAAAACAGGACTGAATAGAAAAGAGAAGAGCCAGAATATTCTGACTGATAAAGTCTCAGTTGTAACTGGCGGAGCGCAGGGATTCGGAGAGGGGATCGTAAGATCTTTATCTGATGCCGGCAGTCTTGTTTTTATAGCCGACCTGAATCTTGATGGTGCAAAAAAACTGGCAGAAGAACTAAACAGGGAAAAAGGTTATACAACTGCATTTGCAGTCTCTGTTAATGTCTGTGACGAAGAATCAGTTGCAAAAATGGTAGAGGAAATTGTTTCAATAGCCGGTGGTATTGATGTATTTATCAGCAATGCCGGAGTATTGAAAGCCGGCAGTGTGAAAGAGATGAGTCTGAAAGACTTTGATTTTGTTACATCAGTAGATTATACAGGTTATTTCATCTGTACAAAGTTTGTTTCAAGATTGATGGCTCATCAGAATAAATTCGCTGAAGATTACCTGACTGACATTATTCAGATTAACTCAAAATCGGGACTGGAAGGTTCCAATAAGAACAGCGCTTACGCAGGTGCCAAATTCGGTGGATTGGGACTGACTCAGAGTTTCGCCTTAGAGTTGATAACAGATAATATCAAAGTGAATTCAATCTGTCCCGGGAACTTTTTAGACGGTCCTTTATGGTCTGATCCCGACAGAGGTCTTTTTGTGCAGTATCTGAATACGGGTAAGGTTCCGGGAGCCAGGACTCTTGCTGATGTCCGTGCTTTTTATGAGGCGAAAGTGCCTATGAAAAGAGGGTGTACAACTGAAGATGTTATGAAAGCTGTTACTTATATAGTTGACCAGAGCTATGAGACTGGGCAGGCGGTTCCCGTTACCGGCGGCCAATTAATGTTAAAATGATGTTCTGAGGGGCACTAGCTTCGTTAGAGGCCTGCTCAACTATTGGAAATAGTCCTCGCAGTCCTCTGCCTCACTATTGCTCCCACAGAAAACCATTTTGATAGTTTTACAAATTCGAGAAATGGCTTCGTAACCGACTTATGAATGCACCCATTATTTCTTTTTGTCAGTTGTATGAAGTCATGGTTTTTTTTACCGGTTATCATTTCTGAATATGTATGATTTAATTTAATACTATTAAAAATTAAAATAATGTTGACAGTATTATTTATTCTCTGTAGAATAAACTAATAAAAAATTATTACAATTTTAATTTCTCATATTATAAAAAGTTATTCTTAAATTCAATAATCTCAATGAATCTTCCTATCAGTTGCTGATGGAAAAGTTTGAGTCATTGGTATAGAGAGGACTTTTTGGTTTCAACGTTATATTGCAAAAAAATATTTTTTGTTTATCCCCATAACATTATTCAGAATAAATTAGTTCAAGATCTGATTAATTGTGAATATGAAGTCTATATGATCAATGATCATGAAAAAATTGAATCTATCTGCAAAAACTATATTTCTCCAATAATTTTTATTAATATAGATGAAGGTCTTGAAGAAACAGAATGGGAGATGTTAATACGGTCTCTAAATAAAAAAGAATGCACTAAATACTCTGGAATCGGTATAGTCACATATAATGAAAATAAAGATTTATCCAAAAGATACTTAATGGACTTAATGGTCTCCTGTGGATACATCAGGTTGAAACACGGAATTAACGATAGTACAGGTCATATCCTTAAAACTCTTGAAGCAAATGAAGTTAAAGGTAACAGGAAGTATGTCAGAGCACAATGTAATTTTGAACAAGCAAGATTTAATATAAAAATTAATGACAGAATAGAGAACGGAACAATCAAAGATATTTCTTCTGTCGGAATGGCAGTATTTTTAGATGGAAATATTGAATTGGTAAAAAATAGTTATTTCCCTGATGTTCAATTAAAGTTAAAAGGGATTATCTTAAGAGTGTCAGCGGTTGTATTGGGATTTCGAAGAGTTGAAGGTGAAAAAGATTTATATTTATTGATGTTTGACAGTAAGATGTCTACATCAAATAAAGAAAAAATTAGAAATTTCATAAGTAAAACACTGCATCACAATATGGAAAAAAAACTCAACATTCAGTATGTATAGCAAAATGCAGAAAATAAATTAAAGACTTATAAATAATACAAAAAATATTGCCATAATCAAACAGATGAAGATAGTATTAATATACAACTATCAAGGATAAACTTATGAAAAGAATTTTAGCGGTAGATGATGATCACATCATATTGGCATTGATACAGCGGGTTCTGCCAATGAATGGTTTTGAAGTCAATACATTTCTCAAAGCGGAGGACGGGCTCAGGTCCCTGGAAAAAACAAAATACGATCTCATTCTATCGGACTTGAGTATGCCGGAAATGGATGGTGAGACTTTTTTTCTTCAAGCGAAGATATTGCAGCCGGGAATTCCTTTCATCTTTATTACAGCTAATGACAATCTCGAAACTGCAGTCCGGGTTATGAAGATGGGTGCTGACGAATATCTCCAGAAACCCTTTAAAGGTGATGATCTCATTTCCGGGATAAATATAGTCATTGAGGAAAAAAAACATGAACAGTTAATCAGAAAAACCATGGATGATGATTTGATTGATAAATCTGATAAACAGGGTATTTTTTCGTGGAAGCAGTTGTACGGAAATAAAGATACAGAACAGACAAATCGAATCATGGGCGTTCTTTCCCGGAATATGGAGCATGGTGGCGGTTTCATGTGGCTCGATATGTTAAAAAATGCAATAGAGGAGCAGGATGCGGATTTTGATGATTTAATCATCGATCGCAGTATTTTGAATCTGGTTGTAGAGTCCGCTGGTTATATAAGAAAAATAATTACAGATTTAAATTATATTTCGACATTTGATAAAGAACCTTTCCATACGGAAAAAATAGGGTTGGGTGATTTTCTTCTGGAACTTAAAGATTTTTATGACCGGGATTTAGTGCCCATTGTAGTAAACCATCAGAAGAAGATCAGTCTTAATTTGATCAAACCGGAAAATTATACAATTGAAATCCATAAAGAGAGGATTTTCAAGATCCTGAGGGAGCTTCTTTGCAATGCCGTAAAATACTCTCCTGATGAAAGTAAGATTCTGTTTATATTGAATTTCAACGAAGTAGGCGCAATGAGAACTCTTGAAATATCTTTGTGGAATTCACCCAGGGAAACTATGACAAAAAATGAAAAAGGGGAAAGCATAATCGGAATCCCATATGAGTATTCCGAATCAGTATTTGAGATGTTCAATACTCTTGAAGGCTTTCCCGTTCAGATTCCCGAAGAAGAGTGGTCTCAGGGTACCGGCCTCTACATTGTGAGGAAAATGATAGAGAAAATGGGCGGTGGTATCGATGCCAGAAACATTGTAATGCATACACCACAGAACGCTGTACCTTATGTTAAAGTCTCTATTTCCCTCTTGTTGGATTAAGAGACATAAATAGGATTGCCAATTTCAATCTGATATCTTTCTTACACATGAAAGTTCGAAGTATTCTGTTGAATGATGTCTGATGATTTAATCTGTTTCCTGTTGATTTTGACCCTACCTATATCTATGTCTTCTGAATCGGAAATGGCAATCGCCGGTCGTTCGTCGACAATATCATAAGCTACAGAGATATTGCCGAAATCAATATTTTCGGCATGGCGAATGAAAAAAGCCGATGCTATCGGTATACCCCAAACCGTTTTGTCATCGGTCCAGTAGCCATGGCTATGAATATCGATCTCATGCATGTCCACGAGATCTTGAAATGGCAAAGATTTCCTGACTCCACCGCCGGGAAAGGTTATATTCAGATTTCTGAAACTGATGTTTTCCAATTTCCCGTCTTTATGACCATGTAGGAAGATCGTGCTGTTTCTATCAGGCCTGTTTAGAAAGTCATCGATTTCTTCATTTGAATATTTTCTTTGATCCCAAGGCTGAACTGGACCTGCTGAAGCGTGAATTATCATATCTGAAAAAATAATGTCTTTGATTATACCGGGAGGCATCAGTCCCGGTTTCTCAACTTTTGATCCGATATTGGTCCACTGGCCATTCATAATCAGAATCGGAGCGGTGACATTCTCCATAATGATTGCTGAAAAAATGCAATTTTTGATTTCCGCTCCTTCGAACATGCCGATTTTTATTCCTCCGCCACCGCAATCTTTCAAAACGCAGTTGGAGATCAGGATATTTTCAAAGTTCCCCTTCGATAGGGGACCGAACCTAATAGCAGCCCACCGCGAGCTGATAATGCAGTTGGAAACAGTAAGCCCGGATAGAGCTTTGGTATTGTCACTTGTTGTCAGGGCTATGCCGTCGTCACCGCAATGAAGCTGGCAGTCGGAAATATTTATTCTTTGGGAGCTTTCAATATTAAATCCATCCTGGCGGTCGTTGAGTACAGTCATGCCTGTAATTTTGACATTTGTACAATATTTAATGTGAATGCACCACGAATAAGCGCCTTTTACGGTTAAATCTTTCATAATTATGTCAGAACAGTTTTCAAGGCGGATCAGCATGGGCCTCTGAATGGTGTCTGTTGCCAGAGGATCGTCGTGTTTGTCGAGAAAATCTTCTCTGAATTGACCGTCTATATTCCCTTTACCGGTAAAGCATATATTGCTTTTATCTTTTGCATATATAAGACATCGATCAAGAGGTTCCGGGTAATAGGGACAGATCCCCGTATCTTCTGTGTAATCGTTGAGCTCTTTTGATCCCAGTATAGCTGAGTTCTCTCCTATACAAATAGTGATATTGTCTTCAAGGTATATGGTTCCTGTCAGGAAATCGAAACCGGAGGGGAAAAAAACTATTCCTCCACCGTTATTGGAGCAACTTTCTATTGTTTTCTGGATTGACCTGGTATCCTTGTGTGATCCATCACCAATTGCTCCGTAATCCAATACGTTATAAATATTTGCATTCTGGTTTCTCATTTTCTTTTTTTCCTTTGATATCAGTTATTTATTTGAACTTTTCCAGAGCTCCTGGGTGACGGTCCTCTACATATTGATTGTATTGGGTATCAATAGAGAGACACAGAGAATAAAGTCATAAAAAAAAGTACAAAAGTACTATCTGATAGGTATGGTATCCACTTTGTATTCCATGGCCAATCTCATGGCCTGAAATCTGTTTTTCACTTCCAGTTTTTCATAGATAGTGCTTAAATAATTTTTTACAGTCTGAACGCTGAGAAGTACCTGTTCGGCTATTTCATCGTTGCTGAATCCCTTTTGAACCAGGATGAGGATCTCTTTTTCCCTGTGTGTAAGCTGATAATACCAGTCGGGGATTGTCTGAGAACCGGAGGGAGCCCTTTTAATTTTATAAGCACCTTCAAGTACCTTGGGAGATACGATTCTAAGTCCCTGGCTTGCCCCTTGTATTGAAGCCAGAAGTTCTTCTGAGGATATGTCTTTCAGCAGGTAACCGACAGCGCCATAATTCATTGCGTCCTTGACGTATTCATCATATCCAAATGTCGTCAGCATCAGGATTTTAATCTCCGGATACTTTTTGTGAACTGCCCTCGTCAATTCAATACCGTCCATTCCCGGCATGTGAATATCCATTAGTATTATCTCGGGGGTTTCAATTAGCAATGTATCAAGAGCCTCTTTACCGCTGTGAACGATGGAAACGCTCTCTATGGAATCTTTCTCCGAACGGATAACTTTCCCAAGGCTGTCTGCAAAGAGCTTCTGATCGTCAACAATGAGAATTTTTAATTTATTCATGGTTCTTCAACTTCTCCCTTGGAATGCTCATCAGCACTTCATATCCTCTTTTTGTCTGCCTGAACACAATTGAACCACCGGTTTCGTTCACTCTTAATTCCATACTGCTCTGTCCTATGCCTTTCTTGTTACTATTGCCTCCGACCCCATTGTCCTCGATAGACAAGAGCAACTTTTCGTCGTTCATCCAGAATATGATATTGATTTCCGTGGCTTTCCCATGTCGGAAAGCGTTTACCAGCGATTCCTGAATTACATTATATATTATCAGGTTTATATCCGTATGGATAAATGAAGGCAGATTTCCCCAGGATACTTTTACTTCCACTCTCGTCGCCTGCTGGAAAGTCTTTATGAGATTGACTATAGTCTTGGTTTTTATGTCCGGTTCTTTCATCTCTCTCATTCTATAAAGAACAACTCTCGTTTCATCGAGACCCGATTGAGCCTGCTCCCTGGCCCAGGTATAGATCTCTTTCTGTTCATTCAAATCAGACGGTGGATGTTTCAGAGAGGCATCCATCATAGCAAATATATTTGTAAATGATTTGCCTACGATATCATGAAGTTCCTGAATGATTCTCTTTCTTTCTTTAGTCGTCGATTCTTTTTTTATATTCGAAGCATATTCCAGATATTCCTTATTCACTCCTATCAACCTGGTCATCATTCCATCCATTCCGTCGATCAGCTGATTGTTCCTGGAATTTTCATCTAATGATTTTCGTAGAAGAATCATAATAATAGTAACAGCAATTCCGAATAAACCATAAGATACCATACTGATTATTGGAGGGGCGTTCCGGGGAATATAGTAAATACTCATGGGTAATTGCAGAGACACAGAGATTGAAAGGATTATTGTGGACAATACTAAATTAGTCGGAAAATGTGTAAAAAAAATGACATCGACAAGTAGAGAAAAGAGTAACATATATTCCACATCAAGCAGGTTGCCGAAGGGTATGCCGATTATGAAAAAGACAATTGAACGAAGAATGAAAAAGAGAAGAATTGTCTTTCTATTTTTATAAAAGATATAAATTAAAATTGTAAAGGAACAGGATATAAAAATCAGTATATTAAAATCTGTCGTCCATTCACCGGGAAGTTCGTAGGACATCCCCCCATAATGGAATTGTATATATGCGATCGCCTGCAATATGAGAGATATTAAAAAAAATAAAGATCTGGTTATTTTGCGTGACTTCATTTCAAGATCATATTATCCGCTTTAATAGTATTTTTCCAGACAGATTGTCATTCTGACAGAACTATCTGCCTGGAAATTAATTATTTGTTACCCCTTCAGACCATCAAATGATAATCCACCAAGGAGATATTTCTGAAGAAAGAAGAAGACCAGAACCGGGAAAAGTACTGCTACAGCAGCTGCAGCCATTACTGCACCCCAATCCATATTGTATGGCGTTATCATATAATAAATTCCAAGGCTCAATGTGTATTTCAAAGAGGAATTGAGATAAATCAGAGGATCGAGGAAATCATTCCAGCTTCGCACAAATTCCAGTACCATCACCGTAATTATCGGTGCTTTCAATAAGGGAAGGATAATATGCGTAAAGATTGACCAGCGATGGCAACCATCGATTATTGCCGATTCATCGAGTTCATAAGGGATTTGCATGATGAACTGCCTGAATATGAAAATATAAAAGGGAAAACCGAACCACAGGGGAACCACCAAAGGTAAATATGTATTAATCCAGCCTAATTTACTGAATAACATAAATTGCGGTATGACCTTCACATCCCATGGAATAAGTATGCTGGCAATCACAATCATAAATAACAAGCTTCGTCCGGGGAATCTCAATCGGGCAAATCCAAATCCGACAATTGAAGAAGAAATAGTTGCGCCACTCAGTGCGAAAAGTAGGATTTTTCCTGTATTTGCATAATTACGCATCAAATGATAGGTAGAAAATGCAGTTTTGAAATTTTCAATACTGAAACGTTTTGGCCAGATATCCGGTGGATAGGCAAAGATTCCTACAGGGCCATTAATGGCTTTTACAAAAATCCAGTAAACCGGAAGGAGGAAAACCATAGAAGTCAATATCAACATGAAATATAGTATTATCTTGTTAAGAGATTTTTTTATTGTAAAATTATATATCATTTTAATTACCTCTCTCGCTGTGATAATAGACCCATTTATTGGAGCTCTTAAAAAGGATAAGAGACAGAAGGAGAATTATAGCAAACATAAACCACGATAGAGCTGACGCGTATCCCATTTTCAGATACTTGAAGGCGTTGGTATATTCTACGTAGGAATACAATCGGGTCGCATTAACCGGACCACCACTTGTAATCACAATTATCGGAGCCAGCATTTGAAATTGTGAGATCATGACAATAATCAGATTCAGGAAAATTGTCGGAGATATTAAAGGGAGAGTAATGTGGATAAACTGGCTGAATTTACCAGCGCCATCAATATCCGCACTTTCATAGTAATTCCTTGGAACTCCCTCAATAGCTGCCAGAAAAAGGATCATAGGCTGACCGATCGCCCATACCCCCGTAAGAACAATAGAATATAAAGCTATACTTGGGTCATCAATCCAGGGTATCGGTTTGATTCCGATAAATGAAATCAGATAATTTAATACACCAGACTGTGTATTAAACATATAACGCCAGATAATCCCTCCGACTGCTCCGGAAATGACCGCAGGTAAATATACAATCGCCTTGGCCACTTTTGTTCCACGGATGTTCTGAGTTAATAAATAGGCAATCAGTAGAGATAGACCTAACTGAAGCGGAACTTCTAATCCTACAAATATAGCGGTCTTTTTTAATCCGTCTAAGGCATAGGCATCACTGGAAAAAATTTTAAAATAATTTTTCAGACCGATAAAGGTTAAATTCTGTAAATAATCCCAGTTACAGAAACTGACAACAAAGGAAAAGAGCAGGGGACCTGCATAGAATACCAGAAAACCTAATATCCAGGGCAGTATAAATAAATATCCGTCAAGCTTTTCTTGTGTAGAAATAGTTAAACGTTTCATAAAAGACCTTATCTTATAGTATAGTTTTCATCGGGGAAGAGGCTAAGCTCTTCCCCGATGAGGATAAAAATTATCCGGTTATTTAATTTTGTAAAATGGCATCCATTTTTCTGGCAGCTTCATTTAATGCTTCAGTAGCATCTCTATCCAGGAGAAAAATCTCTTCGAGAGCTGTTTTAAACTCTCCATCAGCTTCAAACCATTTTGGACCAGTTGTAAATGCAGGAGCATGATCAGCATGGGCTGCTACTCTATAGAAATCTCCTATATATGGAACATCTGCCAGTCCTGATGACTCAGTAACACTTGGTATTGCACTGATACCATATCGGAGCTCTTCAATTATCTTACCACCTTCAACTCCGCCAACAAATTTGATGTATTCCCAAACAGCATCTTTATTTTTTGCCTTGGCAAACATGGAATAAGTTGCTGAATGGATTACAGGAGACGGCTTCATTCCCGCTTTGGGAACGGGAGGAGCAACTATACCGAAATCAAGGCTTGTATCTTTTGAGAAAACATCTATTGGCCAGGAACCATTGTCCATCATACCGACAATCCCTGTCTGGAACTGATCCTGTCCAAGATTCTGGTAAGCGTCCATAGTACTGGTAGTCATAGACATATCGAATAGTTCTTTGTACCATTCAGCTACCTCGACAACTGCTTGAGAGTTAATGTAACCAGTTGCTGTCTTTCCGTCTTTACTTACAAGTTCTCCACCGTTAGACCAGATGTAACCCTGGATAGCATATGTATGACCGGGAATGGCAACATAACCATATCGGGCATCAGCACCTTCTTTTCCGTTAGTCAGTTTTTTAGTAATTTCAGTAAAATCGTCAAAAGTCCAACCATCCTGAGGATAAGCTACACCGGCTTCGTCAAAAACGTTTTTGTTATAATAGATAGCTCTCGGTGTATAGTCTTTTGGAAGACCATATATTCCACCTTTGTATTCGGCCCATTGCTTAGTTACAGGATGATATTCTCCCATATCCAGTCCGTCACGCTCAATATAAGGAGTTAAATCCTCTACAACTCCTGCTTCTACAAACTGGGGAGTGTTCCATATTACTAAACCGTCAGGAGTATTTCCCGCAGCATTGGAAGTGAGAACTTTATCATCAAATCCCTGAGGTACGCTGATTAGTTCAACTTTTATTAGCGGATTTTCTGCCATAAAAGCATCGGCAAGCTTCTGATCCACTTCGAGGTGGAATCCGGAATTCCAGGTCATGAATGTAATTTCGGTTACACTATCTGCTGTTTCACTTTCCTGCTGCCCACCGGCATAAAGCAATGTCCCTGAAATCATGATGAAACAAATCATCAGATACAACATTTTTTTCATATCTTTCTCCTTGTTATTAAGTACGTTTCAGCCAGTTCTGGCTTAATCTAATGCTAGCAGAGCATGAAGAAACCGCCAGAGACCTTTGTCATAAAAAACGGTACTTAAGTACTGTCCCGATGTACTACATATTGTAACATTGATTATTTCGTTCCTGTTCACACTATTTGGATTTATCATTTGTTTTAAGGTATAATTATTTCAAAGAATTCATGGGTTACATTAAATTTAATAAAATAATCGGGCAGGTATAAATGGAATGTAGAAAAGCGGAACTTGATGATCTGGATGCAGTATTGGAACTCCAGTCAAAATATCATATCAGTGCAATAAAAGATGAAGACAAAAGTGACGGTTTCGTTACAACTTTGTTCACAAAAGAACAATTGCAGCAGTTGATTCTGAAAGAAAATGGATTATTTTTACTTACTGACGGTTTGAAAATAGCTGGATATGCCATGTCAGGATCATGGGTGTACTGGAAAAAATGGCCGATGTTTCAGCACATGATTAATGATCTGAATAAACTCTCCTTTCTAGGGCAGACTCTGAATACGGTTAATTCCTATCAGTACGGTCCAATATGTATCGATAAGTTATATCGGGGAACTGGGGCTCTTGAAATGCTCTTTGATTTTGCCTGTTCTCAAATGGCTCAAAGATTTCCAATTCTTGTAACATTTGTGAATAAAGCGAATCCAAGATCTGTAGCAGCACATGAAAAAAAACTCGGATTAGAGATAATACAGGAATTTAACTACAATGGAAATCAATATCTGGAGCTGGCATTCGATACTTCAAAAGCTGTCAGATAATAAAACTAGTAAGATTTTCTGAATTTAAGGAGTACAAGTTGTTATTCCCCGGTATAAAAAAAATTGCCCGCAAGCTGGATCTCTATTCCAGCGGTTCGATTGCATTCGGATCATACAGGCAATTCCAGATTAAAGTTTTTGACGGAAACAATAAAAAAGTCCTTCTCATGAAAATCGCAGAGTCACCTGGTGAAGATGAGCTCATGCAGTTAAAGAAAAAATTCAGAATCAGAAAAATTATTTTTGATGCAAAATCTACTTTATTAGAGGTCGAATTCCATGAGTTGTTCAAACCTTATAAAGCTGAGAAAATAATCTCTCTAATCAATGAGATTATAGATCTATGTGAAAAGAAGGGGATATCCTCTATTCGAAAATGCGATAACTGTGAGAATTCTGAAGTTGATTATTACAGATATGGTGATCAGCCTATGGTTCTTTGCCCGATTTGTCACAATGTTAAAACATCGGAAGTAGATGCATTTGCAGTCGAATTCAGGGAACAGGAAAATAGGTATCTCAGAGGAATCTCCGGAGCACTAATTTTTTCAATTCCCGGAATCTTCATTCAGGGGCTGTTGTTTATTTTATTAAAGAGTATGGCTGCTCTTTCTTCTGTTGTGTATTGTTTTCTAGCTCTGAAAGGTTATGTTGTCTTTAAAGGTAAGCCGACACCCCTGGCATCAGTATTCATAATAATTATCAGTCTTTTTATGACAGTATTTGGAACCGTAATTACATATTGCGGGTACCTCTATACTCAGATTCATCGTTTTGACATGATAATTCCACTTCTGCAGAATAGTGATGTTTTCGATGAACTTGTATTAAATGTTACATTGCAGGTGATTATTTCATCATTTTATCTGGTTTTTGAATTTTTCTCTCTGAAAAAGAGATGGACATTTATGAAGATTCTCCCCGCTCTTCGGTTTTTTTAAATCTTTAGAAGACATTCTTCAGCTAAATTAGTTAAGTTGCGTTATCTTTCGACATATGAAAAAGTTTATCCTTATTGTTTTCTCGATATTATTACTCACAAATTGCTCATCCGTCGGTCTCTGTGAGCCTTTTGAGGAAACTCCAGTGCTTCCTGTTTATCAGCAGCTTTATGGAACAATTTATTATGTATCAAATAATGGAAATGATGATAATAACGGACAATCTCCCTCTTCAGCCTGGAAAACCATTGATAAGCTAAATTCTTTGCTCTACGAATTCAACCCCGGTGACGTCATCCTTTTTGAAAGAGGAGATCTTTTCAGAGGAAATCTGGAACCTGCTCCGGGAAATTCAGGAAATTGGATTAAATATTCAAGTTACGGCAGTGGAGGTAAACCAATATTGTCCGGTTCAATCCAATTGAATTCATCTGCAGACTGGATCAGTCATAACTCACATATCTGGAGGACTTCTTTTGATTCAGACAGTGATCTCGGCGCGCTTTTTATGAATGGCGATAATTCTGCTATAGGTGAACGGAAATGGGCTATTAGTGATCTTTCAGGAAATGGGGATTTTTATTTTGACCCATCGGGAAATGATAAAAAATTGTACCTCTACTGTAACTCCGGTTCACCTGAACAATGTTACAGTGATATTGAAGCTTCGGTAAAAAGGGAGATCGTAAACCTCGATAGCAGGTCTTATATTCTTTTTGAAGGTCTACATCTGACCGGTGGTGCCGCACATGGTTTTGGGGGATCCGATACTTCCCACATTATCATTAGAAATTGTGATTTCAGTTATATCGGGGGAGGATTTCTCCATATGGATGGCCTACACCCTGTGCGTTATGGCAACGGTATCGAGTTCTGGGGTAATGGAGATCACAATCTCGTTGATGGAAATCGTTTCTGGGAGATATATGATACGGCTGTAACTAATCAGAATCACACCATGACTTCGAGGCAGGAATATATCTATTATATAAACAATATTATTTGGAATTGCGGCCTGGCAAGTTTCGAATTATGGAACAGACCTTCTTCTTCTATTTTGCAGCACATTTATTTTCTAAATAATACCAGTGTAAATCCCGGTTTCGGATGGGGTGGGGCAGAGCATAGACCAGATAAGAATTCATTCCATATTGCCTCATATTACAATGAGGCTGAAGGTAGTGATCTTGTAATAAAGAACAATATTTTCTATAGCTCCGAATTACCTCCCGGATCTGATCATCATCTTTTCTTTTATGATGAAAATGTGAATGGTGGTTACAATAAATATATCATAGATAATAATCTCTGGCAGATGCCGAATCCTTTATGGATGATAGCACCATCTTCAGGTTATTCTGATTTTTCGCAATGGCAGAATACAAATAATCAAAGTTCCAATGGATTCGTAGGAGATCCTCTGTTTGTAGATTTCAATAATAATGACTTCTCATTAAGTTCTTTCTCTCCGGCAATAGACCGCGGAGTAGAGTGTTTAAGGCAAAGCGATTTTAATGGGAATATGACTTTAGGAATACCAGATATGGGTGCTATAGAATTCCAATAAGTTTATTCCAGCTGGTGATCAGGAAACCGGAAACAAGTAAAAAATAGAAGAGTAATGAGATTGAAACTGAAAATATCAGAGCCTTCTTTTTCCCGTATTTTGTTGTAATTTCTTTTTCTTTCTGATGATCTTCCATAGCTGCTGATTGTGTTTCTCCCAGAAGGTTATCAACATCATTAATAAAAGTGGATCTTTTGATTCTTCTTTTTCCATTATAGAGTTCTTCATAAAAATAAAACATTTTTGCAAGAACTCCTCCCAAACGTCCAGGTATATGCAGCCCCGGTGAAACGGAGAAGAGTGACGTGAATACTAAACCGATTAATAAAAATGATTTATTGAGTCCTGTTTCCAAAGCTCCTTTGGTAATGGTTATAATTTTCAAATCAAATAGAACCTGCCCGAATGGAGATAGTATCTGGAATAGAGTTATCCAGAATATGAGATTGAAGAAGTAAAAATACGATAACCTTTTACCGGCGAGTTTGCACAAAATACCCAGCAGAATAACATGTACTATTTTTAAAATGAGAACTTCTTGAAAAAGCAAAGGAATCAGGAGAAGGAGACCAAGGAAAAAACGGTTTTGCGGGTGCAGAATTGTAGCGATGTAATCTTTGGATTTTACTCTTCCAGTTTTTTTCAACTCTGAGTCCTTAATTGGTGAAGGCTCGAATGAAACCCCGTTTCTCAGAGCTTTGTACCATTTTGAATGAGATGAAAACCAGTTGGCAAATACTCCCATTGCTGTACCGCTGATTAATCCCAGTGTAAAAAAGTAGGGAATTATGAAACGGGCATTGATCCCGAACACAATCAATATGGAAAGAGATACCTGGGCAATATTACTGAACATGGCTCCAATGATACTTATGCCAATATATGATAATCCGGGAATCTTTCGGGCAAAATACATTGCGAAGAGGCTTAAAAAGGTTCCGGAAAAACTGAAAAGAATTACATATGAAGCCAGTGTCCCGTGAATCAATCCCTGGCCCAATACTTTTAATAAAGCTAAAAGTAATAGATATGGCAATGGCAATATTCCAAATGATAATAAAATCGGCAAGTTCGCTAATCCCAGCCTGAAGAAAGGAACCGGTCTTGGAAACAGATATTCGAGAGTGGAAAAAAACAGACACAATGCCGCCAGAAAAGCTGTTTGTGTTAATAGGTCTTTTGATATCCGGTGTTTTTCAGAAAGAGGTTTCATCAACTTCCTCCTTCTCCGTTCTTTTGCTTTCTATCTGTATGAAAACTTCATTGGGCAGGCATGCGATCCAGCTGTTGACTTTGGATATCTCACCAGCAGTTATGCATATTTTATTCTTGCATGGGGAATTGCTTACCCATACTTCTTCACTATAAATATGTATATGCGTTAAACCGAGTGGGCCTTCTATGTCCAATTCAATATCTTTATCCAGAGGATAAACCCATTCATTATCGTGAGATGATATTCTTAATAATAGCTGATCAGTGTTTCCATTTAAAAGACCGAAGCTGCTTATTCCATAACTCCAAATGAGTCCGGCAAGGCAGATCGCGAAGACGATAATGTCTCCTAATCTCAATCCAAATATTTTCATCAGACAGTCAGTGTATTATAAAAAAGCTATCCTGTAATCCAGGATAGCTGATTTTTCAAAAAAAAGAGATTTACATCTCTCTAATATCAACGATTTCTTCGGTAAAGGGTTGAACGGCTTTTATCGCCGCTTCTTCTGTCAGGTTCTGTAGTTTCACTATTGCATAACGGTTGGTTGCATTTTCACCCAGTAACGCACCGAATGAGACGATATCACCTCCCGCATCAGCTATTGCCTTGGACAAACTGGCCAGCTCGCCTCTTTTCTCCGGCATAAGTATGGTCATGCGAAGTCCTTTTTCTCTGGCGCCGAACAATTCGATAAACACTCTGAACAAATCTGATTCTGTAATAATTCCAGTGAGGATTCCATTTTCAACAACTGGAAGCCCGCCGATGCTGTTATCTGCCAGAATTCTGGCGGCATCTTCAAGAGTTGTGTCGGGATCTATTGTTTTGACATCTTTGGTCATCACAGTTTGAACTTTCAGTTTGGACATAAGGCTTGTTATTTCATACACGTCGAGAGTTGTCGCTTTTGATGGCGATGCATAGAGAATATCTTTTTCTGTTATGATTCCCAGCAGTTTGTTGTTCTTATCGACAACGGGCATGCGGTGGATCTTTTCCTTTTTCATTTTTTCCCGGGCTTCGGGAACTGGTGTTTCCGGAGAAACTGTTATGGGATTCTTTGTCATTCTTTTTGAAACTTGCATATATGTCTCCTTGCTTGCATTTAGAATTTTAAGTTGTAACGGAGGTAATAGCAATTATTTCCTTTGTACTGAAATAAGCTGTACAACTAAACCAGCTGCAACTATAAGTGCACAGAATAAAAATGTAATCTGTATAGAGGAGTTTTCATAAATCATCCCTCCACCGGCGGAACCGGCAATTACACCAACTGTCAGAAAAGATTCATGTATGGCCATTCTCTTTTCTCTGTTTATACTTCCGGAAACACCATGAAATATACTGTTTGTATACATATGGGAGAATAATAATCCGAAACTCACTATGGCGAGAATCATGACTGATTGTATCTGAACAAATACCAGTATCAGTGCAATTCCCAGTAACATTACCTGGCTCAGGATCAGCTGATTTTTGTTGTGATGCCACCATTTACTGTATCCGGATAATTGAAATCCAAGAACAGAGACTAGTGCTCTGAATAATAGGATTAATCCGATTTTATCTTCCGGCATATGCCATTCATTTTTTGCGAAGAGGGGGAAGACAAAAAGCAATGTTCCGTAAAAGAGATACGATGAGAAATTTCCAATCCAACCGGCAAGGCGGAGAGGAGAACTCTGATCCACAGATTCTTCACTTATCACAACAGTCGAATTTCCCGATCTGAATTCATGGATAAAGAGGGTAACTATGAAAAAGACTGCCACTATCAACGCATATATTCCCGCAGAGATATACAAGGGCAAAGTTATGTTCTGCCTGATAATTAATCCGGCAATGTAGGGACTGACAGCGACTCCTGTACTCCATGACAGATTGAAAATAGCCAGGGAGTTTCCGAGTTTTTTCCCTTCTCTTCCCCGCGATAGCCAGCCCATCAGGGGAGGCCAGTATAAAGACGTGCTCAATCCGAACAGCATATACATTACAATCAATGGCGGTAGCGAGTTTATAAACGGTATAATCAATACTGCGAGACCCATAATCAGAGCCGCAAAAATGATTGCCCGGCCCGGTTTTAACCATTCTCGGAACCTGTTGAGAAATAGACACCCGATTAAGTAGGCAATAGCCCATAATGCAGACATCCAGCCTATTATTGCCGAACCGGCATTGAATTTTGAGTTTACATAAAAAATCAGTGTGAAGTTGATTAACCCGATCCCGAAGTTTGCAAGAAAAGCAGCTGTGTAAAGTATCCATGTCTTTTTAATCATAATAAGACTGTATGGTAATTCAGAAACAACAGTTCTGCAATCCATCATTTAATCTTGACATTAAATTACAAACGAAAGATAATGTAAACCACAACGAAAGATAAAAAAAGTAGAAATGAAATATATAGGAGCTACCAATGAAAACTAAAGCTGTAAGATTATATGGAAAAGAAGATCTCAGACTGGAGGAATTTGAACTTCCTGCAATTAAGGAAGGAGAAATTCTGGCAAAAATTATCTCTGACAGTCTCTGCATGTCTTCTTATAAAGCTCAAAGCCAGGGACCGGATCACAAAAGAGTTCCCGATGATGTAGCCGATAACCCGGTTATCATCGGTCATGAGTTCTGTGGCGAGATTGTAGAAGTAGGCGGGAAGTGGGCTTCGAAATTTAAAAGCGGTGACCTTTTTTCCATACAGCCTGCATTGAATTATAAGGGAAGCCTCGATGCACCGGGTTACTCATTCCAGTATATAGGCGGCGACGCTACTCATATAATTATTCCCGAAGAAGTGATGATTATGGATTGTCTTCTCCCTTATGACGGTGATGCATATTTTATGGGATCTCTGGCAGAACCAATGTCCTGTCTTGTCGGTGCCATGCATGCCAACTATCATATCAAGCAGGGAACATATATCCATGAAATGGGTATTGTCGAGGGTGGGAATATGGCAATTCTCGCCGGTGTAGGTCCTATGGGACTTGGACTGATTGATTATGCTATTCACTGCGATAGAAAACCGGGTCTCTTGGTGGTTACAGATATAGATAGTGCCAGACTGGAAAGAGCTGCGTCCATTTATACTGTGGAAGAAGCAAAAAAGAATGGTGTTGAACTCGTATATCTCAATACCTCCGATGTGGAAAATCCTGTAGAAAAGCTGAAGGAACTGAGTAGTGGAAATCTCTTTGATGATGTCTTTGTTATGGCTCCTGTTAAACCTGTTGTCGAACAGGGAGATGCAATTCTCGGAAAGGATGGTTGCCTGAACTTTTTTGCAGGACCTTCAAATACAGAGTTCTCTGCATCTATGAACTTCTATGATGTTCACTATGCTGCTCATCACATTGTGGGAACCAGTGGTGGTAATACCGATGATATGAGGGAATCTCTGCAGATGATGGCTGAAGGGAAAATAAATCCTGCAGCAATGATTACACACATCGGTGGACTTGATGCTGTTCCTGAAACAACGAAGAATCTCCCCAAAATTGCCGGTGGAAAGAAGCTTATTTATACGAATATTAAAATGGATTTGATTGCAATTAACGATTTTAAAGCAAAAGGTGAAACCAATCCCTTATATAAACATCTTGCTGATATTACAGATAAACACAATGGTTTATGGTCAGCTGAAGCTGAAACTTATCTGCTGAAAAATGCGGAAATGATTTAAGCTTATATCGAGAACAGGTTTGTTATTCAATATAAACCTGTTCCCTCTCTATTTCTCTTGTAATATCACTCATTAGTTAAAAGACTTAATAGCTATTCGAACCTGTTAGCCTCGGTTCTTGTGATTGATTTACACACAAATTGTGTGGATTTGTAAATCGACAAATCTTCCCTTCGAAACTAAAATTATTTTATGAGCAGAACATCAGGCAATTATCTGGTACTTGATTTCGGTGCCGAAAGTGGAAGAGCCATCATTGTCTCTTTAAAGGATGGAAAAATTTCTCTGAAGGAGATACATCGCTTTCCCAATAAACCTTCACTTATGAATGGAACTCTTTATTGGGATCTGCCCTTTTTATTCAGAGAAATCGTTACATCATTAAAAAAAGCTTTCATCATGAAATTCGAGCTGGATAGTGTCGCTGTTGATACGTGGGGTGTGGATTTTGGTCTAATTGATAAAAATGACGAACTTTTAACCAATCCCGTACATTACAGGGACAAAAGAACTTCAGACATCAAAGAATCTATAATCATGACAGATGAAGAGCTCTTCGATAAAACCGGTGCTTTGCCTTGGAATATTGCCTCGCTTTTTCAATTGTATTCGCTTGTAAAAAAGAAATCCTTTCAGATAAAAGAGAGCGGTACTTTTCTGAATATGCCCGATTTATTCAATTTTCTACTCTGTGGAGTGAAAGCATCAGAAGTCACCATTGCCAGCAGTTCAATCATCATGGGAAAAAACTCCCAATGGAATGATGATATTATTCACAAATACAATTTACCGGATATTTTTCCTGAGATTGTACAACCGGGAAAGATTCTTTCAACTTTAAGAAAAGAAATTGCCGACAAAACAGGATATAAAAACTTAAAAGTCCTTACCACCTGCTCCCATGATACTGCTTCAGTTGCGGCAGTGGTCCCCGATCGAAAAAGTTCTTCGGCTTTTTTGAGCAGTGGAACCTGGAGTATCCTGGGGAAAATCTTTGATGAACCCCAGACAGATCTGAATATTCTGAAAGAGGGCTTTACCAATGAAGCATCCCTTGATTCATGGTACCTCTGTAAAAATATTACTGGTCTCTATCCCTTTCAGGAGCTGAAGAGATTCTGGGATCTTTCCGATGATCCATGGGATTATGGACGGATGTGCAATGAAGCCTCTGCGGCGGATTCCATGGGACTTGTCGATCTCGAACACAGAGACTTTCAAAGTCCCGGAGATATTATTCCCAAAATAGAGAAACATCTGCAGATCCACGACTATCCGGCGATAAACAGCAGGGGAGAAGCTGCCAGAATTATTCTCGATAGCCTGGCTCTTGAATATGCCCTGAATCTGAAGAAATTGGAAAAACTGACTGATTCTCATATTGAGACTCTCTACATTCTCGGCGGAGGAATAAAGAATACTTTTCTCTGTCAGAAAACTGCTGATATGTGCGGGGTTAAAGTCATTGCCGGTATAGATCAGGGGACCGCTATGGGAAATGGTCTGGTTCAGGCATATGGGCTCGGACATGTAGAATCAACAGAGGAAATTAGAAAAATAGCTTCAGAAAGTTTTGAAATGAAATCATATATACCTGAAAAACACACACAATTTGAGAAACAAGTAATGAAATATAAAGAAATTAAACATAGGAGCAGTGAAGAATAATGGCAAATTTAAAAGAGTTGAAAACCAGCGCACCTGAAAATAGACTAAGAGGAAATATGCCCAAGGTCGGAATCAGACCGACAATTGACGGGCGTAGGGAAGGGGTTCGTGAATCCCTTGAAGAACAGACTATGAATATGGCTAAAAGTGCTGCAAAACTAATTAGTGAGAATTTAAGACATCCCAATGGTTTACCTGTTGAATGTGTAATCGCCGATACAACTATTGGCGGTGTAGCCGAAGCGGCAGATTGTGCGGATAAATTTATTAGAGAAAATGTAGGAGTCTCCCTTACAGTCACTCCCTGCTGGTGTTATGGATCTGAAACTATGGACATGGACCCTATGACCCCCAAAGCAGTCTGGGGTTTTAATGGTACCGAAAGACCGGGTGCTGTATATCTTGCTGCCGTTCTTGCGGGACACACTCAAAAAGGTCTCCCGGCATTTGGTATTTACGGTCGTGATGTTCAGGATTCAGATGACACAAGTATTACTGAAGATGTAAAAGAAAAACTGTTAAATTTCACTAAAGCCGGATTGGCTGTTGCCTATATGAAGGGCAAATCATATCTATCCTTAGGTAGTGTATCCATGGGAATTGCCGGTTCGATTGTTGACCAGAACTTCTTCCAGAAATATCTGGGAATGCGCACAGAATGTGTGGACATGGTTGAGTTCATGAGACGAATGGATGAAGAGATCTACGATAAAGATGAGTTCGAAAAAGCCCTTGTCTGGATAAAAAATAATTGCATAGAAGGTGCCGATAATAATCCTGTTGAATTGCAGAGATCGAAAGAGCAGAAAGAGGAAGACTGGAAGACATCTGTTAAAATGACTTTAATTGCCAGGGATCTTATGATCGGGAATCCAAGATTGGCCGAGTTGGGATTTGGTGAGGAAGCACAGGGGCACAATGCTATAGCTGCGGGATTCCAGGGACAGCGACATTGGACAGATTACAAAGCCAATGGAGACTTTATGGAAACCATGTTGAACTCTTCTTTTGACTGGAATGGCATACGGGAAGCTTTTGTAATGGCAACAGAAAATGATTCATTAAATGCAGCACCAATGTTATTTGGGCATTTACTGACTGATACAGCTCAGATTTTCAGTGATGTGCGAACATACTGGAGCCCCGATGCTATAAAAAGAGTTACCGGCTGGGAACCTGAAGGTCTTGCAGAGAACGGATTAATTCATTTAATCAATTCGGGATCTACATGTCTCGACGGCACAGGAGAAATGCTCGAAGATGGTGAATCAAAAATGAAACCATATTGGGATATCACAAAAGATGATGTCGCAAAAAGTCTTGACGCAACACAGTTCAGAGCCGCTTCTACAGAGTATTTTCGAGGTGGTGGTTATTCAACAGACTTCCTGACAAGAGGTGGCATGCCAATTACTATGACTCGTATGAATCTTGTTGATGGCCTAGGCCCGATAATTCAGATAGCTGAAGGTTTCACCGCGGAAATTCCCGGTAAGGTTCACGATCAGCTCGATGATAGAACCGATCCGACTTGGCCTACAACCTGGTTCGCACCCCGTGTAACAGGAGAGGGTAATTTCAAGGATGTATACTCTGTAATGGCCAATTGGGGAGCTAATCATGGAGCAATCAGTTATGGGCATATCGGAGCGAAGTTGATCACACTTGCATCAATGTTGAGAATTCCTGTCAGTATGCACAATGTTCCCGAAGATAAAATTTTCAGACCTTCGGCCTGGGCTTCTTTCGGAATGGATAAAGAAGGGGCTGATTACAGAGCCTGTACAAATTGGGGTCCTCTATATATGTAGAAGCGAGACTCGCAGCTTCGAATCAGAAGAATCAGGATTTATATTAAAATAATTCTTTCTTCCGAGCGAGACTCGCAGCTTCGAATCAGAAGAATCAGGATTTATATTAAAATAATTCTTTCTTCCGAGAGAGACTCGCAGCTTCGAATCAGAAGAATCAGGATTTATATTAAAATAATTCTTCCTTCCGAGCGAGACTCGCAGCTTCGAATCAGAAGAATCAGGATTTACATTAAAATAATTCTTTCTTCCGAGCGAGACTCGCAGCTTCGAACTAGTACAATGTTCAACCGCAGCGTGTTTTTCTTATATATCATATAATTACGAGGCTAATGGAAAGATTCTTGTCTAATATCACTATGAAACCTATACTGGGTTTAATGAATGAAATTGCTATTTACCGGGAGGGGGGATTACCTCCTTTCTCCCGGAGTTTTCATAAAATAGATTTAAAAATCCTCCGCTGTAGTTACTGGAACGTATACTACTGGCAGCATGATAGTCTCATAGCTCCCTATTGGAGAATCTATTGGAATAACAATAAAGGGGCATCCATATCACTTAATGATGAAAGCTTTGAAATGGAACCGGAATCTCTATATTTAATTCCTCCCAATACTTCCTATTCGTCAAAACTGGAATTGAATGACCACAGGACCGACACCAATTTCCTTATGGGTTGTTCAGTATTTGATGATGAAAATCTCAATTCCAGGCTCAAACACTTAAAACACTTTTTTATCCATTTTACTGTTGGACTGCCCTGTGACAGATTGTCTCCGGGAATATATGAAATTCCACACAATAATGTGACAATGAAACTATTGAAAGAGCTTATTGAAAAACTATCCCATCCCTCAAATGAACTTGATATGAAATCTGTCTTTTCCATAAGAGCTTTGATTAATATGTCACTGATTTCTATTCCCGAAGACCATTGGCCCGAAGAGATTGTTGACGATCGGATAAAAATAGTTATCGACTACATCGAAAAAAAATATTTTAACCAGATTCACAATAGGGAATTGGCCGAGATGATTAATATGTCTGAAAACGGCTTCAGCAGACTATTTAAAAAATCCACTGGTAGATCTCCCAAAGACTATTTAATCGATAGAAGACTGGATCAGGCTTGTAATATGCTGCACCACACAAATTACTCAATAGATGAGATTGCCACTTTGAGTGGATTTTGTGACAGATCTTATTTCAGCAGGATGTTTATCAAAAAATATTCTTCTGGACCGGCCAAATTCAGAAAGACCGCATTTATAAGTCAATAAATTCTGTACAAAACAAGGGTTCCTTTAGTACAATGCTATAATGAATGAAATCTTGGTTGTAGATGAATCAGCGTTATTTAGAAAATTTGCAAAATACCAGCTAGAGTATTTCGGATACAAAGTGAATACTGCCCGCAGTGCTTTTGATGGCCTGAATAAAATGAGAAGTTCTAATCCCAATCTAATTATAATTGATGACAGCATGAACAGGCAGTCTGTTAATAATATGCTGAAAAAAAAAGCAGAAGATATCAACTATAAAGAAATTCCTGTAATTTTCATATCTGACGGATTCAGTCAGGATCGCATTGTTGAACTGTGCAGAATTAAAGTTCGCCGCTTTCTTGTAAAACCTCTGAAGATAGACCAGTTCCTGAGTACCGTTTCCTCTATATTCGGAAGTGAGATTTATATTGACAATAGTGAATGTCAATTGAATATGCATGTCAATGAGAACTTGATTCTGATTGAGATCGCCAGAGGTTTGAACCGTACAAAACTGGATCTTCTTCAATGGAAGATAAAAGAGATGATCATTGTCAATAAAATTGAGAATCCGAAGATAATGCTGCTGATTTCAGATGTAGTAGTTGATGATGAAACAACAGCCATCCTGGCGGACCTCCTCAGCTCAGTCGTCATTATTCCAAATAGCATTGATGATGTGAAAATCCTTACTAATGATAAATATGTAAGAAATGCTGTTAAATCAATTACCAAATTCGAGAACATCGATATCTGTAATAATTTGATTGAAGCTATCGATGCCTTCTTCGGAAAAAAAGGCCTTGAAAAATTAACCAGTAATCAGGATATGGTTCATCAGATTTATCTGGCTTCTGATGATGATTTCGATACCAAGGGAATACTGGATCTCAACTTCAAAGAAGAGAAGAAAGTTCATTAGCATTATTCTTCTGGTAGGTTGACCCAGAAGTCAAATGTATCTCCTCCGATTATCTCTCCCGATTCTATGTTAATTAATTGGGTATTGATATTAAATAAATCACCTTCGATTTTTGTCAGATCACCTGTAAGAATTAAATCTGCTCCTAACAGTTTTCCTATCTCAATCTGTTTATTCTGATCGGTAAGGTCTGACAGAATAAAATTCTGCTCGAGGAATAGTTCATTAAAAGTCTGACGGCTGACAATAATAATTTCCCGTTCCTCATAATGCACTGCATTGGCAAGCTCAGTTGTCAATCTGTTTACAATCATATTATTTATTTCATCGCTGTCAGGTGAACCTCTAAGATTGTAAACTGCGATAACCGGAGTTATATCTTCAGATATCATATCTATTGTATTCCAGGCTATTTCTTCGACGGCACGTTCAACCGGGACAACTGTTGCACAGGAAAAAAAGATAACCGAGGATATTAATAAAATCAGTGCTTTTTTCATAGAAGCCTCCAGTTGGAATTCTAGTTCCAACGGGAGTTCTTTTCAATCATTTTGAAAGACCGGCAAAGAATCTGTGAATCTTATGCAATCCTCCGCCAATGAGCATCATCGGACAGGCAATTGCGGTCTCAATTCCTTTGTCTCTGCATTCCTCTAAAATATCTTCAGTGATAAATTTCTTATTGTGAAAGAGAATCCTTTTTACGCCCGATTCTTTTAATGCGGGAAATGCCTTAACCGTATTTTCCTTTTTCATTAGAACGTAAGCTGTTTCGGGAATTTTTTTCAGTTCAGAATAGTCGTTGTATACTTTGATGTCATAAGAATCACTCTTTTGGGGATTAAATGGGAATACAGTGATTCCCGCTTTACTGAATTCTTTATAAAGCATCCTGCTGAAACTGTCCTTTTTTCTTGAATATCCCAGGAATAGAATCTCTTCATTAGTAATAAAATCTCTCTCAGGTATTTTCATAATCACTCCTTAATATATTTTCGGAAACTGCTGCCAGCAGATCATTTTTAAAAATAGGTTTGTAAATAATCTGCTTTATATTTAATTGCCGTTTCTCTCTTTCTGTTAAATTCTCATCATTGCCGGTTATCAAAATTGAAGGGAGATCATCTCTGATTTTTTTTATTTCCTTAATGAAATCAATGCCATTCATATCGGGCATAAAAATATCTGCAATTACTAGAGAGTATATTTCGGGATTAGTTTTAAACTGACTATACGCACTTTTTGCACTTATATAGCTCTCCACTTCATAACCACTGTCAGTTAAAATGATTTTCAGCAATTCAGTGAAATTCTGTTCATCATCAAGAAGGAGAATTGTCTGTTTACTATTATTCCCGCTCATGACTTTTTTCGATATTTTAGCACTTTTCTCTTTGAACACAGGTAGGAAAATCCTGAATTTCGTACCCTGGTCCGGTTCGCTTTCTACAATTATTGTGCCTTTGTGATTTTTGACTATTCCATGTACAACAGATAAACCGAGGCCTGTACCTTTATCAACCGGTTTCGTTGTGTAGAAGGGTTCGAAAATTCTGTTTCTCGTTTCCCGATCCATTCCAGGACCGGTATCTCCAATGATCAGTTCAACATATTGACCTATAATCAGCTTGGGATGCTTTGATTTCAATTTCTCATCGACTGTAGTTCTCTTGAGTTCTACAGTCAATGTGCCTCCCTTTTTTTCCATCGCCTGAAAACTGTTTGTACATAAATTGGCAATAATCTGGTGTATTTGAGCAGAATCAGCCAAAATTTTCCCGCATGACCGGTTTATTATCTTTTTGATTGAAATCGTTTTGGGAATGATGGATGACATCAACTTCAGAGCATCTAAAACAACCTCAGATATCCTGATAGGCTCTTTTATCCTGTTTTCTTTATGACTGAATGTTAGAATCTGTTTAACTAGTTCTCTTGCTCTGACAGCACCGGCAAGAATTTGTTCATTATACTTGTATAAGGGATCATCATTTGACATATGGGCGAGTGTCATTTCAGCATAACCCATAATCGGCGTCATAATATTGTTGAAATCATGGGCAATGCCACCGGCAAGAGTACCCAGTATCTCCATTTTCTGAGCTTGTAGAAGTTGATTTTCCAGGTTCCGCTGGATTTTTTTCATTCTAATGGAATTGATACAATAGGAAATATCATCAGTTAGATTTTCCAGACTATCGTGCATATTATTAAAAGCATTTTTTTCATTAGAATAAATGAAGATGGTGCCAATCGTTTCATCTTCTATGACCAGGGGCAGTGAAATGGTAGAAGAGGATTCTTCTTTATTATCAATGTCAGCTTTTTCAAAGGAGATTCGCACGTCATCATAACCGCCGGTGTCTTTAACCATTTGACAGATGGAAGCGATAAAATCCCCTTCATCTTTCGCACGCAATTGAATTTGATGGCATTGGGTGATCATGGAGAGAGAGCGATGATTTCTCTTCATTTCTGATATATCTCTTATTATTACCAGTGTATGGTTTGTCTCGTTTTTAGAATATGTCGACGTCTGAATTTCCATATCAAAGAGGGTTCCGTCTTTACGCAATCCCCTGGTTTCATAACAGGAGGGAGCATCTTTACCAAGAAATCTGTTATTTGAATACGTCATTACTGCTCTTGAGTATTCCGGTGCAACCAGCTGTTCAATAGAAGTTCCCATTAGATCATCTTCGCTCTTATACTTGAAAAGGTCAGCATAAGCTTTATTTACAAGCACATGGATGCCATTGACTGTAATGGCGATAGAATCTCTAGTGTGCTGAAATATCAGTTGAAATATTTCAGAATCGATATGATTTTTCGTAAAAAGCACCTCTTTATCATTGCACTACAGAAAAGTATAGAATTATCATTTTTAAAATACAATAAGTATAATTTTTATGGGACAAAAATTATACTTTTGCACTTAGTTCAGTCTGTTGATAAACATTTTAAAAATGCTTGAGTTAAAGCTAAAATCTGTTATTATTATGGTGATTCGAACAACCAGTCTATCTCATAAAATATTATAAACTTCATAGGATTTAAAGAATATGCAATGCATTGTATGTAATAAGGAAATCTACGGCGTTCTGATTCAGGGACACTGCAGGGATTGTGCCGAAAAAAAGATAGTATCATTTAATAAGATTGACCAGGAATTAAAAGAAACAAAAAACCATGTTGATGAGCTCATCTCCGAACTGAGACGATTATCCATAAAAAATCAGACACTTCAGAACAGACGAAAATATAAAGAGAGCAGCTCTACTTCTGAGCGCAAAACTTTGATGACTGAAGAAGATTATATCAAGTTTATGGATAAACTCGGAAAAGTCAGAGATTCCGATCTCGCCAGAGAGTATGGAGTCTCCGACTCCTATGTCTGTCGAACCAGACAAAAATTGGGAATTCCCACATTTGCAAATAATGAGGAACTCTGGGAAAAAATTGATCCTGTAATTTTTAAGAAATCAATTAGAGCTGTTGCCGCGGAATTCGGTATTGATAGAGGCCGGATAGAACGACGCCGTAAAAAATTACAGCAGGCTCAGGAAAAAATGATAAAAGTTTAAGTATGCATAAAGCTGGTAGACAGAAAATTGTCAACCAGCTTTATGCATTAGATTATTTTCTCAAAGATCTTAATTTTTCATCAGCATTAGCATTTACTTCTTCCAGGAGACTCCGGGCTTTGCTGTTCAACTCTTTGCATTTCTCTTCCATCTTTTTTACAAAAGATTCATCTCTGATATCTTTCAGATTGATCAACACATTCAGTATCCCTCCCCGGACACCGGCATAAGCTATCTGAGCACCGACTGCAGCATCGGTAATGGAATTGACATTGCCCATTTCTGCAGAAATCTTCGCAGTTTCAATGGCTCCGAAACTCATCATGGCAGTCTGGAAGGGAACGTCAACGGCTTCTTTCAAACCTTTTTCCATCTCTTCGAAGCGGTAGGTCTTCTCTTCATCAGTTTTTTTCGGAAGTCTGACAGCAGCCATATAACCGTTAAAGGCATTTGTATCTTCATCTACAGCCAGAAGAAGGGCATCTTTTATTTTCTGAGCCTTTTCAGCATTTTCCGTCATCTGTTCATCGATCTCTTCAGAACCCGCTTTACCCTGAGTCAGGTTGGCTACCATTGATGAGAGAGCGGCTCCCATGGATCCAGCTGCAGCGGCAATAGAACCACCACCGGGAGCTGGAGTTTCTCTGGAAACTTCATCTATAAGATCCCGCAAAGTCATATCCACCAGAGCATTATCCAGTTCTTTGGGTAAACCGATCACCTTTTTCTCTATTTCGAAGGGAGCCAGATCATCTAGTCCCATAGACTGTATGGCTGCTTTTAGAATGTCCTTTACGGGGATGCCTGTAGATTGCCCTTGTTGTTTGAGATAATATTTCCCCGACTCCAACAGTGCCTGAAAGGGAACGAGTCCGACAATCTCACTGCCTGTAACTACCAATCCCCGCTGGGAAGCGAGTTTTCTCGCTTCTTCAAGAACAATATGTGCAGGAGTCACCTTATAATTGGTCAGGTTGATAGATAATTGAGCTCTCTCATATTCATCTACATACCATCCTATGGATTTGCAGTAGTCGAATTTCCCTGCCCGGATAACACCTCTACCATTGATTTTACTGATGTCAATATCTCTCAGGTTGCAAAGTTCATGAAAATCCAGAGAGTGTTCTTCTTTGTAATGTTTCGTGAGTTTGTCTACACTCTCGGTTGTGAAACTGCAATTCCCACAGGGATAATCCCCATCAGAGTAATAGGCCAGTTTACCTTTAAAGTAGAAAGGGGAGACATTTCCCGTTCTGGCTACCCGTCCTTTTTTTCTAAGCTCGAAAGCGATATCCGTGGCGTATTTACTCTCTCTTGAATTGAGGGATATATTATAGGCAATGAGAAACTCTCTGGCGCTGATAGCTGTTGCTCCCGCTTTTGCATTGAATTCCGAAGGACCGAAATCCGGTTTCCAGTAGGGATCTTTGAGTCGTTCTTCCAGCCCTTCATATTCCCCTTTTCTGACATGAGCGAGATTTCTCCTCTCTTCGGTTGAAGCGGCGTTTTCATAGAGATAAACGGGGATAGCCAGTTCTTCTCCGACTCTTTTACCCACTTTTCCTGCAAGCTCGGCACAATCCTCCATGGAGACGCCTTCTACAGGTATAAAGGGGCAGACATCAGTTGCTCCCATACGTGGGTGGGCCCCGCTGTGTGTGGACATATCCAAAATTTCCGAAGCTTTCTTTATAGCTTGAAATGCCGCCTCTTCAACATCTTCCGGCGAACCGATGAACGTGACAACGGTGCGGTTCGTATCGGCACCGGGATCTACATCTAAAAGTGTTATTCCACTGCACGATTCAATAATATTCGTAATCTCTTTGATTTTTGCCAGATCGGCACCTTCTGAGAAATTCGGTACACATTCAACTATTTTCTGTCCCATAGATTTTTTTACCTCATATTTTTTACTGATAATTTAATATTACACTGCATTTATTTGATTCGCAATCAAAAAGCATAAGCTCTTATGTATTGTTTTTTGTTTGTTTTTTTCCATCGAGGATATAAGATTGAATTATTATGATAAGAATAGAAAATCTATATAAGTCGTTTCCGCTTAAAAAAGGGAGAAAAGAGGTTCTCAAAGGACTGAGCCTTGATGCAGAACCAGGTGAGATTTTTTGCCTTCTCGGATCAAACGGCAGCGGAAAAACAACAACTCTTCAGACTATAGCAACATTGTTGAAACCCGATGGGGGCAGTGTCTATGTAAATGATATGGACGTAACGCAAAAAGGAAAAGAAGTCCGATCCTCTCTCGGTTTTCTTACAGGGGAAATGCGCCTGGCCGGTAGCCTGACAGGAAGAGAATGGCTCGACTTTTTTGGAAAACTGAACAGAATGGGTAAAAGCGATATCCAGTATAAAATAGAAGAATTATCTTCATATCTTCATATGAATGATTTTCTCAATAAACCGGTTGATAAATTATCTACAGGAATGAAACAGAAAATATCTATTGCAATAAGTCAAATACACGACCCCCAGATTATACTGCTCGATGAGCCTACAAACGGATTGGATATCATGGCATCGAGAATAGTCATTGATTTTATCAAAGATTGTAAAACAAAAGGAAAAACCATAATATTGTGCACCCACATAATGAGTGAAGCGGAAAAACTGGCTGATAAAATAGGAATCCTGATTAATGGAAAACTGGCAGCCAGTGGATCTCTATCAGACATATTAACTGAGAATCATGAAGATTCACTGGAAGATCTTTTTTTTAAGCTTGCCGGGAAAGGGGAGTAATATGTTTGCTGATGCACTGATAATCATGAGGAAAGAGTTTAAAAACCTTTTCAAAAGTAAAAGAACAATGATCATGACATTTGGTCTGCCTCTTATCCTTTTTCCTGTATTATTCACGGGAATCGGATTGGTGAGCAGTAAAAGTGCTCTGGAAAAAGAAAATGCTGTTTATTATGTTCAACTTGAAAACCTGCAGGATCAGCGGTTTCTTGATCTTCTGAATGAAGAGATCAATTTTATCAGTTCAGATCAGGGGGTAAGTGAATATTCAATTATAATCAGAAAAAACAATGAATCTGTAAAAGTAATCTATAACTCATCATCACAGAAAATGGGTTATGCAGCCCGGAAAATAGAAGATGCACTTGTGAAATACAATGACCTTCTGGCAGATCAGAAACTGATCAGAGCAGGTTTGAACCGCGACGAACTGGAAATCATAGATATCAGTTTGATTGATCAGGCTCCCGAAGAAGTTCAAACAGGTGAAATCCTGGCGATTTTTATACCCTATATCCTTATCCTTTTTCTACTAATCGGCGCAATGTCTCTTGTTCTCGATGTGACAGCGGGAGAGAAAGAACGGGGAACTTTTTCCATATTGCTGGTGAATCAGATATCCCGCTCATCAATAGCTCTGGGAAAAACCTTTTATGTTATTATCTGCTCAATTCTCAATAGCTTCAGCTCTGTCCTGGGAATGGGATTGGGATTTCTTATCACTATGAGAAATTACGGAGGAGAGTCTATTGCTGATTTATCGGTTTTTACTCCTCTTAAGATCCTTCAGCTTCTGCTGATTTTAATCAGTATAAGTTCTGTTGTTTCTGCAACTATGATCTATCTGGGCAGTCTTGCGCGAAATCTGAAAGAGGGGGGCAGTTATGTCATGCCCGTATACATGGTGGGATTATTCGCTGTTGTCATTACTATGAATATGGAAGCAGCAACAGGAGTTTTCTATTATGCTATTCCACTGGTAAATGGTGTATTTGTTATGAAATCACTTTTGCTGGGTATTTTTCCGCCGATGAATTACCTCTTTTGTCTCTTGAGTAATTTGATATTTACATCAGTGTTTGTATATCTGACCAGCCGCTTATACAATTCAGAGAGAGTCCTCAAAACAGTGTGAGTGAAAAATGAAAATAACCGGGGTTATCAAAAAACTCTATTTGGGAAAAACGGAAGATACAAAAATCCAATTATACCGGTCTACCCAGAGCAGCCAGTATTCATATCTTCTCGATTTAAGTACATATATTCTGATGGTGAATTTCTTATCCGTTCCCTATCCTATTGCCCGGTTTGTTTCCTATATGATCGGGACGACCATGAGTTATTTATTATCAGTATTATGGATCTTTCCCACGAGGAATGTCTCCAACCGTTTATTGGAATATGGAGGATTCGCCGCAATTGGTGCTTTTGGAGCAGGTCAAAATATTCTTCTGATGGTTGTATTAAAAGAGCTTCTTGGAATGAATCATATTTATGCGAACATTATAGCCAGTATAGTCATTTTTTTTGTTAGCTTTTCTATAAGGAAGGTACTTCTTTTCAGAAAGTCGAATAAAGAATAAACTGTTCATATGATGAATAAGACAGCGCTGATTTTCGATCATGACGGTACATTGGTTGATTCAATTGATGCCGTAGTGATCTGCACTAATGAAGTTATAACAAAAGCAGGCTTTTCCAGGGCATCTGTAGAAGATGTAAAAGCCGGGATGGCTTTTCCCACACTCGATCGTTTTGAGTTTCATACAGGTATTAAAGAATTAGATGCTCTGAGGAAAATGTCTGAAGATTTTTATCTGCAAATGCATAGTGAAGGAATAAAACATCTGCGCCTCTACGATGGAGTCAAAGATGCACTAGATAAATTGGCCGCAAGTGGTTTTGCTCTCGGAATGGTAACAAATAATCAGGGGCTTTTTGTAAGAAAAGCAGCGGCGGGACTTTCATACGCTTTTGATTTTGAAGTAATTCTGGGAGAAGAGAACGTCCCTTTTCCGAAGCCCCATCCATCGGGACTGTTTCAGGCATGCGCGGGAATGGGTGCATCACCAGAGAACTGCTGGTATATTGGAGACGGAAAACCCGATTTTGAAGCGGCTAGAGCTGCGGGAATGAAAAGCGCACTTGTTTCATGGGGTGCTCATCCAAGGGAAGAGCTGATGAATTATAAAGCTGATAAATTATTTGATAAAACAGTAGATATGCTCGATTTTTTTCTTAAACTGTAAACAGGGAGACATGTATGGATGACAACAAAGTATTGACTATTTTAGGAAGAAGACTTCGGCTGGCAGTTATAGGTGGCGGACCGGGATCTTTTATCGGCGGAGTACACAGAATGGCCGCAAGGATTGATGACCGCTTCGAGCTGGTTGCATCAGTTCTCTCTTCAAATCCCGAAAAAGCTGTTGCAAAGGGGCGGGCAATGGGAATTGCCCAAGACAGAGCCTATGCAACCGTGGCAGAACTACTCAAAGCGGAAAAAGAGAGAGTAGACGGTGTCGATGTGATTGCGATAATGACACCTAACGATAGTCATTTTGAATACGCTATGGCTTCTCTCGATTCGGGATTCGATGTCATATGTGATAAGCCCATGACAAATACTATAGAAGAAGCTGAAAAACTTCATGGGAAAGTAATAGAGACAGGCAGGGTTTTCTGCCTGACCCATAATTATACCGGTTACCCCATGACCAGACAGGCCAGGGCCATGGTAACTTCCGGAGAAGTTGGAACCATCCGTCTGGTTCAGGTGGAATATGTTCAGGGGGGGAAAGCCGATGAGAGTAAACCCGATATGACAAGCGGTCCCCGCTCATGGAAATTTGATAAAGATAAAAGCGGACCATCACTTGTTATGGGTGATATAGGAACCCACGCTCACAATCTTGTGCGATATATAACGGATCTTGAAATTACTGAAGTATGTGCTGAAGCAGGAGCAATAGTACCGGGACGGGTGGTCGATGATTTTGCAGGAGCACTGATGCGTCTCGAAAATGGAGCCCGTGGAAGTTTCTGGGTCACTCAGGCTGCTGCGGGAGTGGAAAACAGCCTGAAAATACGAGTCAGCGGAACAAAAGGGACATTGGAATGGCTTCAGGAGATTCCCCAGATCCTCACATTTAAACCTCTTGGCGCTCCAGTTCAAACAAGAACGCCCAATGGACCGGGAACGCTGCCGCTATCGACCAGATCCTGTAGAATTGTAGCCGGCCATCCCGAGGGATTCCCCGAAGGTTTTGCCAATATCTACAAAGATGCCGCTGAAGCTATTGCCTGCAAAATGGCGAAACAGGATGTCGATCCTCTGGCTATGACTTTTCCCGATTCTTACGACGGGCTGATGGGAATACGTTTTATCGATGCTGTTGTCAAGTCTTCTGGAAACGGCAGTCAATGGACGGCTGTTGAGGTTAATGGATAATTATTTTTAATATTACCGATTTATAAGTGTTACCTTTTAGATTGATCAACGTAGTATCTTATATAACGTGTTAATGAGGATGATTATGAAGAAGAATTGTATAAGAATGATTGCTTTTTTCCTATTGTTTACCCTGATGTCTAATATTCATGCTGAAGGGCAGTATGATGTGGAGTTTGGTCCTGATACTGATGTCGAACCGCAAAACGAGGATTATACTCTGAGCCCAGAAGCTCTTGATGAATACAGAGAGGCCATCAGCAGAACCGCTGATATGGTTTATGATGAAAAAGCTCATGCCCTGGCATCGAGGTACGGACTGGATATTGTAAATGTCACCTGGGAAGACACAGGTCGTTTCTATGATTCTGCAGTCGGTCCCAATATCAGTGATATGACGATTCAGGTCGCATCGGAAGATCAGGTGACAGCTATGCCCGTCATCCGCTATCCCAATTACGACGATCTTTCAACAGATCTGGATCCCCGGGATTTTACTTTGCTCACAGGTAATGAAAAAGGGGAGTCTCTGAAGAGGATCTCTCTCTATCAGTTTCTGGAAACTCCACGTGAGTATTTGAGCAACCCGTCGAGTTGGAAAGGATTCGGGAAGAGTTTCCTGGCTCCCCGCGATAGTAAAGTCCTGGTTAGTGCACAAGCTTGTTTTCTTCCCATTCCTGTAGGTGGAAAAGCTACTTTCAATCCAGTGCTCTTCAATTACCAATCTTATGAAGAGAATCCTGCAGTTTTAACGGTTCTGGCAACCAGAGAGGGAACCAGTGTTACGATTATTGATAACACTAGAGATTCTTTTCAAGGGGGGTATTTCTGGGGCCAGAGAATCTTCCACAATCGCAACGGGGAAAAAGCCAGTCTCACGGGACAGAGGGAAAGCGAATTCATTGCAGAGAAGGGAGAAGAA